>JAABUX010000014.1_pt1 | contig 287926 bp, 288 predicted proteins | sample 5561851 | NCBI WGS metagenome assembly JAABUX01 (sample SAMN10711883, study PRJNA513361) | rock metagenome | isolation source: Antarctica rocks | place: Antarctica: Victoria Land, Richard Nunatak red sandstone | collected 2016-01-03 | reverse complement strand
CTCACTGCTGCCTCCCGTAGGAGTCTGGGCCGTTTCTCAGTCCCAGTGTGGCTGGTCGCTCTCTCAAACCAGCTACCGATCGGAGCCTTGGTAGGCCGTTACCCCACCAACTAGCTAATCGGGCGCGGCCCCGTCATCGAGCGGATTGCTCCTTTCAACATCCCGGGATGCCCCGGTACGTATCATGCGGTATTAGCTAACCTTTCGGCTAGTTATCCCCCACTCGACGGTAGGTTGGCCACGTGTTACTCACCCGTCTGCCACTAGGTATTGCTACCTCGTTCGACTTGCATGTGTTAGGCACGCCGCCAGCGTTAATCCTGAGCCAGGATCAAACTCTCCATAAAATCTTGACTCGGCCTCGCGGCCGAGAAATTTTCAGGAGCCGTTTGGGCTCTAAAAATCGCTGACTAAGCTGAACTCGAAGCGAACCTCGAGTTCATTTGATCGCGAACGCGAACGTTCGAGATCGGTCAAGTTTGTACGGTCAACCACGTTCTCCCAAGACACCGGTGGAGCCGGGGTCGGGCGCGACTGACTAAATTCTCGTTTCGAAGGACAAATAAAAACGCGGCTTTCGCCGCGCATTGATCTGTATCTCCGAGCGGAGACCCACAGACTTATGCGCTACTGCACTGCTCAGTTTTCAAGGAACGAACACAAACGCCAGGTCCGACTCGGACCGGATCATCGACCGCACCGAAGTGGCGAGGCGTCAATGTCACGGCGGCTATCGTATCATCGAGCGGAAGTAGAGTCAACAGCCCACCTCGAGGTTTCTGCGAATAACTCCTGAAAGCCACCCTCGACGCTCCGCGGCTCGATTTGCAACGACCGTTCTGGGGGTTCGCGTAGACGCGAGCGCATTCGCGCGGAGACGTACCGGGCGGCGTTCCGCGGCCGCGGGAAAGGGGTCCGCCAGGCGTTACTCGCCGCCCGCCTTCCCGTTGCCGGTGCCGGCGAGCTTCTTCGAGACGAGCTTCGCCTGCGTGAAGAGTAAGAGGTAGTCGTAGCCACCTGCCTTCGAGTCGGTCCCCGACATATTGAAGCCGCCGAAGGGGTGGGCCCCGACGAATGCGCCGGTGCACTTCCTATTGAAGTAGAGATTCCCGACGTGGAACTCGTCGCGGGCGCGCTCCAGCTTGCCATCGTCCCCCGAATAGACGGCGCCCGTGAGTCCGAACTCCGTATCGTTGGCAATCCTCAGTGCGTCGCCGTAGTCGCGCGCGCGGATCAGCGCGAGGACCGGGCCGAAGATCTCCTCTTGTGAAATCGTCGCTTCGGGCCGCACGTCGCCGATGACCGTCGGCTCGATCACGTAGCCGTCGCCGCCGGACGCGCGCTTTCCACCGGCGAGCAGCCGGCCGCCTTCCGCCACACCCTTTCCGACATAGGCGAGGATCGACGTCAGTGCGGCCTCGTTAATGACCGGGCCAAACGCGACGCTCCGCTCGGAGACGTCGCCGGTTGCGAGCTTCGCTACGCGCTCCAGAATTTTGGCCGTGAGCGCATCGTAAACGCCCTCCTCGACGATCGCGCGCGAACAGGCCGAACATTTTTGCCCGGCAAATCCAAATGCCGACGCGACGATCCCGTCGGCTGCGGCATCGAGATCGGCGTCGGCGGCGACGACGATCGAATCCTTGCCGCCCATCTCCGCGATGACGCGCTTGATCCACTTCTGCCCCGGTTGCGTTTTTGCCGCGAGCTCGTTGATGCGCAACCCGACCTCTTTGGAACCCGTAAACGCGATGAAGCGGGTTTTGGGATGCGCGACGAGCGCGTCGCCGATGACGCGACCGGAGCCGGGCACAAAGTTCACGACCCCCGCCGGCAAGCCGACGTCCGCGAGCAGCTCGACGAACGCGGCCGCGATGACGGGCGAGTCACTCGAGGGTTTGAGCACGACCGTGTTTCCGGCGACGAGGGCCGCCGCCGTCATGCCCGCCATGATCGCGAAGGCGAAGTTCCACGGTGGAATCACGAGCCCCACACCGAGGGGAATGTAGGTGAGCCGATTGTCCTCTCCGGAGATGGGCACCAGGGGCGGCGGCTCGGCGTAGCGCAGCGCCTCGCGCCCGTAGAACTCGAGAAAGTCGATCGCTTCCGAGGTATCCGCCTCGGCTTCCACCCAGCTTTTGCCGACCTCGAGCACGAGCAGGGCGTTGAACTCGTCGCGGCGCTCCCGCACGCGCTGCGCTGCGGCGAAGAGAAACGTCGCTCGGTCGGTAGCCGGCACGCGCTTCCAGCTCTCGAAGATCCCCGCTGCGGCCTCGACCGCGTCGTTCGCCTGCGCCAAACTCGCGGAGCCGACGCGGCCCACGATCTCGCTCGGGCGGTATGGATTGCGCGAGACGATCTCGCCCGGCGTCTCGACGGGCAAGCCGTCGATCACGACGGGAAAGCGTCGCGGACCCGCCGCGCGCAAACGCGAGATCGCGGCCTCCATGGATGCGGCGTCGTTCGCATCGGCGAACGTGCGAATCGGTTCGTTGGCGAAAGGCGCGAGGCGCTCGAGGGTGCTGTTCACGCTCTCATCTTCTGCGCGCGAGGGTCGGTTTTACTGCGACGTACGCCCCTGACCGAAATTGAAGCGGGCGAGCGAGGGAAAAGTCCTAGCATCGTCATCCCGCTGCGGGGAGAATCCTTTCCATATGATCTACGACATCGCGGTCGTCGGCGGCGGCATCGTCGGCTTGGCCACAGCGCGCGAGCTCAAGCTCCGCTTTCCTGCGCTCACGGTCGCGGGCGTGGAAAAAGAAGACGCCTTCAACAAACATCAGACCGGACGTAACAGCGGCGTCATCCACTCCGGCATCTATTACAAGCCGGGGTCATTCAAAGCGAAGCTGTGTGTCGAAGGCCGGAAGCTGGCCTGGGCGTACTGCGACGCCAAAGGCATCGCGTACAAAGGGGTCGGGAAGCTGATCGTCGCGACCGATGAAAGCGAGCTCGGCCGGCTCGATGATCTCTGGGTGCGCGGACACGAGAACGGTGTCGAAGGCCTCGAAATGCTCGACGCCGCCGGCATCGCGGAACGCGAGCCCGCGTGCCAGGGCATCAAGGCGATTTTTTCGCCCGTTACCGGCATCGTCGATTGGGGCCGTGTGTCGCGCTCGTATGCCGACGATGCGAAAGCGGCAGGCGCCGATTTCTATCTCGGTTACGAAGTAACGAATATTGCGCGGCGCGGTGGCGTCACCGTGCTTGCGACGCCGAAAGGCGAGATCCAAGCGAAGTACGTCATCACCTGCGGCGGTCTGTACTCCGATAAACTTGCGAAGATGACGGGCGGCGAGCGCGATCCCAAGATCGTGCCGTTCCGCGGCGACTACCTCATCCTCAAACCCGAAAAAGCCTACCTCGTCAGGGGCAACATCTATCCGGTCCCGGATCCCGAATTTCCGTTCCTGGGCGTGCACTTCACGCCACGCATGAATGGCGAAATTTGGCTCGGGCCCAATGCGGTGCTCGCGTTCGCGCGCGAAGGTTATTCGTTCTTCGACATCAATCCGCCCGAGCTGTGGGACGCGCTCACGTATCCCGGCTTCTTCAAGCTCGCGACGAAGTATTGGCAGATCGGTTTCGGCGAAATGTACCGCGATCTCGTGCGGAGCGCGTACGTTGCCTCCTTGCAGCGGTACATCCCCGAGCTGCAGCCCGAGGACTGTCTCCCGGGACCGGCCGGCGTGCGCGCGCAGGCGATGGCCGCAGACGGTTCGCTCGTCGACGACTTCGTCTTCGAAGGCGCCGAGGGAATCGTGCACGTTCGCAATGCCCCGTCGCCCGCTGCCACATCGTCGCTCGCAATCGGCAAGTACATCGTTGAAGACGCCGAGAAACGCTTTGACCTCGGCCGCGTGGCAGTCCCGGTTTAGCGTATGGACGAACTCTTCGTCGACGTCGAGTGGCTCGGCGCCGCTCAGAGCGACCCGAACGTTCGACTCGTCGACACACGCAGTAAACCGCACGGCGTGCCCAATAACGATGCGCCTTCGGGCGCGGAGCAATACGCAGCGGGGCATATTCCGGGCGCGGTGCACCTCGATTACGCCGATCACCTCGCGGACCCGGCGACGCCGTATGCGATGCGCGTGGCGCCACCGGAACATTTCGCGGCGGTCGCCGGTGCAAACGGGATCGGCGACGCGACGACCGTCGTTGCCTATGATGACGGCGACGTACCGTATGCCGCACGCCTGGTGTGGATGTTGCGCTATTACGGGCACGACGATGCGCGCATTCTCGGCGGCGGCTTTCGCGGCTGGCGCGCCGCCGGCGGTGCGCAGACGACGGAGGTGCCCCGCTATCGGGCGCAGCGCTTCACGCCGCGCGAGCGTCCGGAACTACGCGCCTCGCGCGAGGACGTTCTCGCGGTTGCGCAAGGGCGCAGCGACGTCCAGCTCATCGAAACGCAGCGCGACAAAACCTACGCGCTGCGCGATCGCGACATCGCTCGCGCCGTCCGGCTTTCGGGCAACGATCTGCTCGACGATGCGCGCGGCGGCCGGGTCGTCGCGCGCGGGCGGCTCGACGAACTCGTGAACGCGCTGCGGCTCGAGCGCAATAAGCGCACGATCGTCACATGCGGCAGCGGCGTCTCGGCGTCGGGGGCGTACATCGCATTGCTCGCCGCCGGTTTCACCGATCTTGCGGTCTACGACGGCTCGTGGATGGAATGGGCGCACGACGAATTGCCGACCGCTCCGAAAACACCGCGTTAGCGGACTTCGCTGCCCGCGGTCAATTTGGGCGGCACGCTGCCCGCGCCCAGACCCCCGTCGACGCCGAGGACCTGACCCGTAACCCACGACGCGTCATCGGAGATGAGATACGCCGCGGCGTGCGCGACGTCGGCCGGTTCGCCGATGCGTCCCAGCGGATGCATTCCGATCGACGCAGCGAGGGTCGCTTCGTTCGACCACAGCGACGCCGACAGCGCGGTCTTCGTCAGCGCCGGTGCGACCGCGTTGACGCGAATGTTGTAACGCGCGTATGAAATCGCCGCCGAGCGCACCAGGCCCTCGACGGCGGCTTTCGCGGCCGAGATCGCCTCGTGATTCTGCAAGCCCGTGTGTGCGGCGACGGTCGAGAAGAACACGGCGCTACCCCGCTTGCGCCGCATCATCTTCGTGACCACCGCTTTGAAGACGACGAAGGCACTGGTCGCATTGATCTCGTACGTTCGGCGCCACTCCTCGAGCGAGAGCGCGTGCAGCGGCCGCAGCACGATGCTGCCGACGGCGTGCACGAGTCCGTCGATCTCGCCGATTTCGCTTTCGATACGCGTCACGACGGCGCCCAGCGCTTCGGAGTCCAGGACGTCGCAGGGGAATGCGGCGGCACCGAGTTCGTCCGCGACCCCGCGCAGGCGCGCTTCGTCTCGTGCGATGAGAACGACGCGGTCACCTCGCGCGACGAGCCGGCGCGCCGTCTCGGAACCGATTCCGCCCGACCCGCCGGTTATGACGACGATCTTACTCACGAACCGCTTGGACGCCGACGCGCGCGGCTACGTTCGCGGCGTGCCGCTCGCAAGCTCGCGCGTGAACGCGCTCGCACGCGACACCGCTTCGGCACCGCGCGTTCCCGCGTAGGCATCGATGAGGGCGCTGCCGACAATTGCACCATCGGCGATGGCGCAGGCGCGGCGCACGTGCTCGGCGCTCGAGATACCGAAACCGATCGCGAGCGGCAGCGCGCCGGACGCGCGCAAACGTTCGACGCGCTGCGCGATCCATGAGAAGTCCGGTTCGCGTTTGGCGCCGGTGACGCCGAGGCGCGAAACCAAATACGTGAATCCGTCGCTCTGCGCGGCAATCGCTACGGCGCGGGCGGCCGGCGTCGTCGGCGCGACGAGTAGCGGCAGTGCGAGTCCGCGCGGCGCGAACGCGGCGTGGAGCCGCGCGGTCTCTTCGAGCGGAAGGTCGAGAACGATCGCGCCGCACATGTCGGCCGCGACGAGTGCATCCGCAAAGCGCTCGAGGCCGAACTGCACGACGGGATTGACGTAGGTGAACGCGAGGATCGGCGGCGCGCCCGCCCGCCGCGCGCGCGCCGCGCAGCGCAACGCCGCATCGATCGTCGTCCCGGCACCGAGCGCCCGCTGTGCGGCCGCCGCGTTCGTGGGACCGTCCGCCAGCGGATCCCCGTATGGAATGCCGAGCTCGATGATGTCGGCACCCGCATCGCCGAGTGCGACCAGGAGCGCTTCGGTCGTTTCCAAATCCGGATCGCCCGCGCAAAGGTACGGTATCAAGGCGCCCCGCCGGCTTTCCCGCGCAGTTGCGAACGCGGCTGCGATCGCTTCGCGGCCGGCCTGCGTCCGGGTCATCGCGCGGCGACAGTCGTGAGCCGCCGGTCGCGCTCGAGTTCACCGACCTGACGCGTGTCCTTGTCGCCGCGACCGCTGAGATTGACGAGAACCAGACCCTCGCGACCGCGCTCGCGCGCGAGTTTTTGCGCAAACGAAAGCGCGTGCGCGGTCTCGAGCGCCGGCACGATCCCTTCGCGCTCGGCGCACTGATGGAACGCAGCGAGCGCGTCGTCGTCCGTCGCGGCGACGTACTGCGCGCGGCCGCTGTCTTTGAGGTAGGCGTGCTCCGGCCCGACGCCGGGATAATCCAGACCGGCCGAAATCGAGTGCGTGTTGCGCACTTGACCGTCGTCGCTCTGTAAGAGATAGGAGCGCGAACCGTGCAGGATGCCGATGCTGCCCGCGCCGAGAGACGCCGCGGTGTCGTGGGCGTGCAGGCCGTGGCCCGCGGCTTCGACGCCCCACAAACGCACGCCCGGATCGTCCGCGAAACCGGCGAAGATGCCCATCGCGTTGCTGCCGCCGCCGACGCAGGCGACAACGTCCGTCGGCAGCCGCCCGTACCGCTCGAGCGTCTGCGCGCGCGCCTCGATGCCGATCACCTTTTGGAGCTCGCGCACCATGTAGGGATAGGGATGCGCGCCGACGACGCTGCCGATGATGTAGAACGTATCTTCGACCCGCGCGGCCCATTCGCGAAAGGCTTCGTTGGTGGCGTCCTTGAGCGTTTGCGTGCCGCCCGTCACCGGGTGGACCGTCGCACCCAGCAGCTTCATCACGTAGACGTTGAGCGATTGACGCTCGACGTCGAGCGCACCCATGTACACGTCGACGGGAATGCCGAGCTTCGCACCGATCGTCGCGGTCGCGACGCCATGCTGACCCGCGCCCGTCTCGGCAATGATACGCCCCTTGCCCATGCGCGCGGCGAGTAGCCCTTGGCCGACGGTGTTGTTGATCTTATGCGCGCCCGTGTGATTGAGGTCTTCGCGTTTGAAGAGCAGCGTCGCTGCATCCGGTTCGCCGACGAAACGCGACGCTTCCATCAGCGGCGACGGCCGGCCGACGAAGTCGCGCAAGATCGCGTGGTACTCGGACCAAAATGCGGGATCGGTGAACGCGGCGGTCATCCCGGCCTCGAGCTCTACGAGTGCCTCGACCAAAACTTCCGGGACGAACTTGCCGCCGAAGGCGCCGAAGTAGCCCTGCGCGTCGGGTTTGTGCATGCTCTGCCTTTCGATGCGTCTGGGCTAAAGACGTTTCGCCGTTTGCGGCGGTTCGCCGGTTGCGCGCGCCGCCCGGCGCCGAACCTCGCCGGACCCTCAGGCCTCGTCCGCCTCCCGCACCGCGCGCACGAAGGCGCGCATCTTCGCCGGATCTTTGCGGCCCTCCGTCTCGATGCCGCTGCGCGCATCGACGGCGTACGGCCGGACCGCGCGCACGCACGCACCGACGTTCTCGGGCCGAAGGCCGCCAGACACGACGACCGGCCGGCGCCGAGCCACGGGCGCAACGAGATCCCACACGAATGGAATGCCGGTGCCGCCGAGCTTTTCCCCAACGCGTGAGTCGAACATCCAAAGCGCGTTCTCGTATGCGGCGAGTTCCTCGAAGTCCGCTGCATCGTACGCCGTATCGTCGCGCAGGTGGAAGGCTTTCACGTAGGCGTGACCGGCGGCGAGCCGCGCACACTCGGCGGGCAATTCTTCGCCGCTGAATTGCAAGGTGAAGCCGAGAGCCCGCAGCGTCGCGGCTTCGCGTTCGCTCGGCGACGTGACGACGGCGATGCGCGAGACGTACGGGGGAACCGCCGTCGCGAGCACGAGCAGCAGCTCCGGATCGGCGCGCCGGGGGCTCGACGCGGCTACGATCACGCCGACGGCGTCGGCACCGGCGTCGACGGCGAGCGCGACGTCCGCCAAGCTCGTCATGCCGCAGAACTTAATGCGCGTGCGCATCAAAAGCGAGCGGCCGAGACTTTCTTGATCTCATCGACGAACGCCGCCGGATCCTCGGAGCGCATCAGCGCCTCGCCGATGAGAAAGGCGTGCGCGCCCTGCGCATGCAGCTTCGTGATATCGCCCGGTTCGTGCACGCCGCTTTCGCTGACGACGAGCATCCCGGCGGGGACGCTCGGTAAGAGATGTTCCGTGACGCCCAGGTCCGTATCGAAGGTGCGCAAATTGCGGTTGTTGATGCCGATGATCGACGCCTTCGCCGCGATCGCGCGCGCAAGCTCGTCTTCATCGTGCACTTCGACGAGCGTGTCGAGATCGAAACGCGCGGCTTCGGCGCTCAGCCCGTGCAAGGTCCTATCGTCGAGCCCGGCGACGATCAAGAGCACGGCGTCCGCGCCGTACGCAGCGGCCTGCGCGATGTGGTACGGCGTGGAGAGGAAATCTTTGCGCAGGATGGGTCGCGTCGAATGCTTCCGGGCGACGTCGAGGTAGGCGATGTCGCCCAGAAAGTGGTCCGCTTCCGTGAGAACGCTGATCGCGTCGACGCCGGAGACTTCGTATCTCGATGCGACGAGAGCCGCATCGAAATTGCGAGCGATGAGACCCACCGATGGCGACGCGCGTTTAATTTCTGCGATGACCGCCGGACCGCGCGCGACGCGCAGCGTGGCCGCGAAAGGCCGTCGCTCGCTGCGGCGCGCGAGTCCGCGCGCGATGAGGTCAGTGTGGCCTTCACGCGCCTCCTCGTCGGGCAGAGCCGCGATCTTTGCGGCGTAGAGACGTTCCAAGAAATCGCTCATGCGAACTCCACTTCGGACGGTTGACGGAGACGGTCGAAGACGGCGCGCGCCGCGCCGTCGTACAGGCTCGCGCGCGCGAGTGCGAGCCCTTCGGCGAGATCGCCGGCGCGCTCGGCCACGACGAGCGCCAGTGCCGCGTTGAGCGCGACCACGTCCGAGCGCGGCGAGCGTTCGCCGGCGAGGATCGCGGCCAGCGCCGCGGCATTTTGGGCGGGCAAGCCGCCCGCGATCGCGGAGAGCGGCGCAGCGATCCCAACGGAGGCGGGGTCGAGCGTCCAACGCGTAACGCCGGTGGGCCCGAATTGATAGACGTCGGTCGGAACGTCGCCCGCGATTTCGTCGATACCGCTGCGCGCATGAACGACGGCGCCCGCCACGCCGCCCAGTGCCGCGAGCGCCTCGCCGACGAGCTCGAGGTGCGTGCGGCTCGCGACGCCGATGACCTGATGCGTCGCGCGCGCGGGATTCGCGAGCGGCCCCAAGACATTGAAGATCGTGCGCACGCCGAGCTCGCGGCGCACGGGTGCGATCTCTTTCGCGGCGGGATGGTACTGCTGCGCGAACAGAAACGCGAAGCGCTCGCCTTCGAGCTGCAGCCGCGCAATCTCGGGCGGCGACGCAATGGCAATGCCCGCAGCCTCGAGCACGTCGGCGCTGCCGCAGGCGCTCGAGGCCGCGCGGTTCCCGTGTTTGGCGACGTGGAGGCCGCAGCCGGCGAGCACGAAGCCGGTCGCCGTCGAGACGTTGATCGTCTGCGCGCCATCGCCGCCCGTCCCGCACGTGTCGACGACGAGGTCGAGCTCGTGTTCGACGTGCAGGCTGCGCGCGCGCATCGCTTCGGCTGCGCCGACGACCTCGCCCGGCGTCTCGCCTTTGGTCGCCAGTGCCGACAAGAAAGCACCGCTTTGCACGGGCGTCCAGGCGCCATCCATCATCGCGCCGATCGCGTACGCCATCGCCTCCGCAGCGAGATCTTGCCCGGCGATGAGCGCGCGCAGAAGCGCCCGATACTCGGTCACCGCGCCGCCATCGCCAGGAAATTCTCGAAGATGCGTCCGCCCTCCGGCGTCAGCACCGACTCGGGATGGAACTGCACGCCATGAATGGGCAGCGTGCGATGCGCCAGCCCTTGAATCACCGCGTCGTCGCTCGAGGCATTCGCGCGTAACTGCGCCGGGAACGGCGCGTGCGCGACGCAGAGCGAGTGATAGCGCGTCGCGGCAAACGGCGATGGGAGCCCCGCGAAGACGCCCGTGCCGTCGTGTTCGATCGGCGACGTCTTGCCGTGCATGAGGTGCGGCGCGTTGATCACGCTGCCACCGAAGTATTCGCCGATCGCCTGCTGACCCAGACACACGCCGAGTACGGGGCAACCGCGCTCGAGCGCCCAACCGATCGCTGCGAGCGTCTTGCCTGCATCGGCCGGCCGGCCGGGTCCCGGACCGATACACAGCGCGTCGTGTTCGGCGAGCGTTTCGGGCCCGAGCCGTTCGTCATCGTTGCGCAGGACGTCGATCTGCGCTCCGAGCGAGCCGAAGAGATGCGCGAGATTATAGGTGAACGAATCGTAGTTGTCCACGAGCAGAACGCGCATCAGTCGCGCAGTCCCAGCACGTCGCGCACGATGTGCGTCTTGGCGAAGATCTCGGCGTACTCAGCTTCCGGTTCGCTATCGGCAACGATGCCGGCGGAGGCCTGCCAGTAGGCACGCCCGCCCGCGGTCGCGACGCAGCGCAACGTGATGCACGAGTCCATGTCGCCGTCGAAGTGCACGTGTGCGACGCTGCCCGCATAGAAGCCGCGGGCGACGGGTTCCAGCGTATCGATGAGCTGCATCGCGCGAATTTTCGGGGTACCGGTAACGGTTCCGGCTGGGAACGCCGCGGCGAAGAGATCGAGTGCATCGTAGCGGGGTGCGAGTTCTCCGACGACGTTGGAGACGATGTGCATCACGTGGCTGTAGCGCTCGATGACCATGAGCTCGTCGACTCGTACGCTGCCGGTCGTGCAGACGACGCCGAGATCGTTGCGTCCGAGGTCGACGAGCATGACATGCTCGGCGCGCTCTTTCTCATTGGAAAGCAATTCGGCCGCGATCGCGTTGTCCCGCTCGGCCGATGCGCCGCGCGGGCGCGTTCCAGCGAGCGGGCGAATGTGCGCGCGCCCGCCGTCGAGTCGCACGAGAAACTCCGGCGACGCACCAAAGACGGCGCGCCCCTCGTGCTCGATGAAGAACATGTATGGCGAGGGATTTCGCGTGCGAATCTGGCGGTAAAAATCGAACGGCGTGCCGTCGAGTTCGCACGAGAAGCGGATGCCCAACTGCAACTGATAGACGTCGCCGTCATAGATCGCATCTTTGACCTTGCGAACGCGAGCGATGTATTCGTCGTGTGACAGCGATGCTGCGATGGCGCCGCGTGCACGAACGTTACCGGGGATCGTGGGACGCACGCCGAGCAGCGCGGCGATATAGGCGTCGAGGCGGCTTTCGGTCCGGGCACGGTCGGCGGGGTCGTACGCGAAACCGATCAACGCTATTTTATGAGTGAAGTGATCGAAAACGACCCACGTTCCGGGCACGACGACGAGCGCATCGCCGAACGGCACGTCCGCGGGCGGTCGCGGGCCGATGCGTTCGAGCACGCGCGCGGCGTCGTAGCTGAACACGCAGACGGCGCCCCCCGAAAAGGGCAGCGCCGCATCGCCGAGCCGGTACTTGCCGATGAGCGCCCGGATCTTCGGCAGCATCTGGGGTTCGTCCGAAAACGCGGCGGCTTCGAGATAATCGAGGCCGATGAACGAATAGCGCGCGATCCGATCGGTCCCCTCCACCGACTCCAGCAAACACGAACGCCCCGGCGTCGCCAGGGCGAGGTAGGCAGAGATCGGCGTCAACGCATCCGCCACGAACTCGCGCACCACCGCAACGAGTTCGATTGGCTCGGTACTCGGCGATTGCGTCGGAGGCGACGGTTCACTAATCATACATGTGCGTGTGCGTGTGCTTGTGCGAGGCGATTTGAAAGACTCGAGTCGTGATTATCGCGGCGTTCGGTTAGGAGCCTAGCCGCGAAGTGTGTTGAATTCGGCTTCGCCGAATTCCGCCCGTAGGGCGCGGCACTTCGTGCCGTGGATTCGCGGAGCGAATCCGCACATGAGCGGCGTAGCGACGACACCGGACGCCGCGAGAATCGCGACCTGCTACTTGACGAGTTCCAGGATGGACAGTTCTGCGGCATCACCGGGGCGCACGCGCGTTTTCATGATCCGCGTGTAACCGCCGGTACGATCTTTGAGCGCCGGCGCGATTTGGTCGCAAAGCTTCTTTGTGACCGCGGGCTCTTGCAGGTACGCGGCGACGAGGCGGCGCGAGGAGAGGTCGCCACGGCGGGCGGTCGTGATCAAGCGGTCGACGACCTTTGAAATCTCCTTGGCCTTGCTCGTCGTCGTCTCGATCTTCTCGTACTTGAAGAACGAAGTGGCGAGGTTTCGCAGCAGCGCCTTGCGGTGGCCGTCGGTGCGTGAGAGTCGCTTCTTGGCGATCTGGTGCGGCATCGTGCTTTCCTAAACCGGTTGGCGCAGCGAGAGGCCGCGTTCTTCGAGAACCGCTTTGATCTCGTCGAGCGACTTCTTGCCGAAGTTGCGCATTTTGATGATCTCGTCTTCCGTCATGTCGAGCAGCTCCGAGACTTTGGAGATGCCGGCGCGCTTGAGGCAGTTGAACGAACGGACGGAGAGATTCAGCGACTCGACCGGAATGTCCCATTCGCTCGTCGGCGCGGTTGTGGGCGCCTTCTCTTCCTGCGTGAAGTTGACGAAGAGGTCCAGCTGATCTTGCAGGATCGTCGCGGCCGTTGAGAGCGCGTCGTCGGGCGTGATCGAGCCATTGGTTTCGATCTCGATCGTGACGCGGTCGAAATCGACCGACTGACCGACGCGCGTATCGTCGACGGTGAAATTTACTTTGCGGATCGGCGAGAAGATCGAGTCCAGCGGAATGAGCCCGATCATGTGCTCGACGTTCTTTTGCTTGTCGGCGGTCACGTACCCGCGCGCCTTTTCGACGCCGATTTCCATCTGGAGTTTTGCGCCCTTCGCCGTCAGCGTGGCGATGTGGTAGTCGGGTTGTAAAATTTCGACGTCGGAATCCGGCGTGATGTCGGAGGCCGTTACTTCGCGCGCGCCACCGACGGAAAGCGTCAACACCTTGGGTTCCTCGGTGTTGAGCTTGATCGGCAAACCCTTGAGATTGAGCAGCAGGTTCGTCGTGTCTTCCACGACGCCCACGATCGTCGAGAACTCGTGCAGCACGCCGTCGATCTTGACGTACGTGACGGCGGCGCCCGGAATGCTCGAGAGCAACACCCGGCGCAAGCTGTTGCCGAGCGTGATACCGAAGCCGCGCTCGAGCGGCTCGATCACGAACTTGGCGTAATTGTCCCGGCGCTCGCGAACTTCGATCGTCGCGCCCTGCGGGCTATCGATAACGGTCATCTTGTTGTGGCTATCCTTTGCTGCTTACGTTATCCGTCGAACGCACCCACGTTCAACGATCGGACGTCTAGCGGCGGAGTTGGTCTTTTAGTCGTGGTTGTTTTTGGTCTAGTGAGATAAACGGGGGTTGCTCAAAAAAATCGATGCAGGTGACGATTTTGTGCGCTGGCGAGGAGCCTAGCGGCGAAGTGTGCGCATGCACATGAGCCGCGTAGCGACGACGCCAGCGCGCAAAAGCGTTACCTGCTATAATACTCGACGATTAGTTGTTCATCTACCGGCGTGTCGATTTGCTCGCGACTGGGCAGCGCGGTGACTTTGATCTCGAGCTCGGCGTCGCTGAGCTCGAGCCACTCGGGATGAGGCCGGTTCTTGGCGTACTCGGCATTGGCTTGGAAAACGTCGCTCTTCTTGGAGCGGTCTCCGAGGGAAATCACGTCGCCCGGCTTCACCAAAAATGACGGGATGTTCGTGATCCGGCCGTTGACGCGGAAGTGGCGGTGCGTGACGAGCTGACGCGCCTGCGCGCGGCTCATCGCGAGGTTCGTGCGATAGATGACGTTGTCGAGCCGGCGTTCGAGCAGCTGCAGGAACGTCTTGCCGGTCTGACCCGGGACGCGCGCTGCGCGGCGGAAGTAGTTCTCGAACTGCGTCTCGATGACGCCGTAATAGCGGCGCATCTTCTGCTTTTCGCGCAGCTGACGACCGTACTCACTGATCTTCTGGCGGCTCGGCTTGCCTTGCGTCTTCTGGCCGGGCGCGGTGCCGCGGCGCTCGACGGCGCATTTTTTTGACAAACAGCGGTCGCCCTTGAGGAAGAGCTTGATCTTTTCGCCCGTCTTGCTCGTCGCGGTTTCGCGGCGGCACAGCCGGCAAACGGGGCCTGTATAGCGTGACATCTGCTTCTACCTAGACCCGGCGCCGCTTGGGCGGACGGCAGCCGTTGTGCGGAATCGGCGTGACGTCCTTGATCAACGAGATCTCCAGACCCGTCGCCTGCAGCGAGCGAATCGCCGCTTCGCGGCCCGCGCCGGGACCCTTGACGTACACTTCGGCCGTCTTCATCCCATGCTCCATCGCTTTGCGAGCGACGGCCTCGGCGGCCATCTGCGCGGCGAACGGCGTTGATTTTTTGGAACCTTTGAAGCCGAGGTTACCGGCCGAGGCCCAAGCGATCACGCTGCCCTGGTTGTCCGAGATCGTGACGATCGTATTGTTGAATGACGAGTGGATGTGCGCGACGCCCGAACCAACGTTCTTGAACTCGCGCTTCTTCCGCGTTTTGGTTTGTTTTTTGGCGGCCAATGCTACTCCAGCGCTTATCTTGCCCCGCGATACGATGCGGGGTGTCGTCGCCTCGACCGGTTCCGCCGCCCGCGGGCGACGGTCCCAATCTCGTTCCGGACGAACGGCGATAGCGTCCGGGCGCACGACGGCGCAGGCAGCGGTCCGTAGACTGCCGACGGGAAAGTATACAGGATTGCGATGGCGCCGGTCAACAGCAGCTCGCGCGCGCTTCGGCGCCGAAGATCGCTCGGTCGAAGACGTCGGAGACGCCGGTGACGGCCCGCTCTGCCGGACCGCTTCCGTCGGCGATTCCCGCCCGGACCGTCACGTCGACGAGCGCGAGCAGGGCGACTGCGAGGGGGCCGGCTCGCGGAATGGCGACCACCGCCGCCGCGTCTAGTGCGCCCAGGTAGTCGGCAAGCGCACGCACGCGGCGCTCTTGGCGCTCTCGCCGGCGTTCGCGCAGGTCGGCATCGGTCTCGAGCGCATCGAGGTACGCGCGCAGCAAGGCGGCGTGCGCGGCGGGCTTTGCCAAGGTTGCCGCAACCCAACGCCGCACGCGCTCGCGCTCGACCTGCGTATCGCCGTACGGAGGTTCGAAGGTCGGCATCGTGCGCTCGAACTCACCGCGCAACCGTTCGATCGCGGCCAAGAGCACGCCGCGCTTATCGGTGAAGTAGCGGTAGAACGTGCCGTGGGCGACGCCCGCGTCTGCGGCGACCGACCCTGCGGTGAGGCGTTCGTAGGAGACCGTCTCCAGTACGCGCTCGAAGGCGTCGATCAGCCGCTCGCGCGTATCGGAGGTCCGGTGTCGCGTTCGCGGGGCGGTCCCGGCGTCTTCGGCTAGCGGGTCGACGCGCCCAATGTAGGTCCAGCGCGACCGGACCTTCTTCGTAAGGATGTCGCGGTAGCTCTCGACGCGGTAGCGGTACGCGCGCCCACCGACGCGTTTGACGACTTCGTGCGGCACGGAAGGTTCTACCGCCTTTCGGTGTTGCAGTGGTATACTGACTTAAACGTCATTTTAAAAATACCCTCTACATAGGACGCCCTCGAGAGAATCCGTCATCGCATCCCTAGCAATAACCGGCCGCCCGCGCGCGGCTGCCGCCGCGGCGGCCGCCGGGTCACGTCCCGAACCACCGGTTGCTCTCGTCACGGCGACCGTGATGCTCGGCGTCATCATGGCGATCATCGACACCTCGATCGTCAACGTCGCACTGCCGAACATGGCCGGCAACCTCGGCGCTGCCACCGACGAGATCTCGTGGGTCGCGACAGGTTACATCCTGGCCAACGTCGTGATCATGCCGCTCAACGGCTGGCTGACCGCGCTCCTGGGGCGCAAACGTTTCTACGCGACCTCGCTTGCGATCTTTACGATCAGCTCGCTGCTCTGCGGCACCGCACACGACGTGTGGACGCTCGTCTTCTGGCGTATCGTCCAGGGTATCGGCGGCGGCGCGCTGCAACCGACGGCGCAGGCGATTCTCTTCGAATCGTATCCGCCCGAGAAGCGCGGCGGCGCGATGGCGATTTTCGGGATGGGCGCGATGGTGGGTCCCGCGATCGGCCCGACGCTCGGCGGCGCGATCGTCGACAACTTCTCGTGGCCGTTGATCTTCTACATCAACATTCCGATCGGCATCCTCGCGTTCGCCATGACGTTTCTCTTCATCCGCGATCCCGTCTACATTACGAAGCCGAGGCGCGGCGCGGATTGGCTCGGACTCGGCGCGATGACCACCGGTATCGCCGCGCTGCAATACGTACTCGAACGCGGTCAGCGTGAGGACTGGTTCTCCTCGCCCGCGATCGTGACGCTAACGCTCGTCTCGATCTTCGCGCTCGCTTTCTTCATCGTTCGCGAGTTGCGCGACCCGGCGCCGTTCGTCGACCTCTCCGTGTTCCGGTCGCGCTCGTTTGCCGCCGCAACGACGATCGGAATCGTGAGCGGCTTTGGTTTGTACGGTCTCAACCTCGTGCTGCCGCTCTTCTTCCAGAATGTACTCGGTTTCGACGCGTTGCAGACGGGCTACGCGCTATTGCCCGGCGCCATCGCGACCGCGCTGTCGATGCCGATTGCCGGCCGTCTTACAACGGTGCTCGACCCCCGTGTCGAGATCGCGATTGGTCTGGGCATGTTCGCGGCCGGCTCGTGGCTGATGGGCGGGCTGAACCAGTACGCCGGCTTCTGGGACATCTTTTGGCCGCGAACCCTGCAAGGTTTCGCACTGGGCTTTCTCTTCGTGCCGCTCACGACGGTCGCGCTCGCCGGCATTTCGCGCAGCGCGATGTCCAATGCGACCGGGCTCTACACGCTCGTGCGGCAACTGGGCGGCAGCCTGGGCATCGCGATCCTCGAACTGATTCAGACGCGCCGGGAAGCCTACGCGCAAGCGATCTTCGCCGCCAACGTCACGCTCTCGCACGGACCAGTTGCGGTCATGCTGCACGGCGCGCAGAGCCAGGCGCAAGCGCTCGCAACGCTCGCTGCGATGGTCGCGCAGAACGCGACGGTCGTTTCGTACGACTACGTCTTCCGCTTCTGCGCGATCGTCTTTGCCGTCTCGCTTCCAACGGTCTTCCTGCTCGCGAAACCGAAGCGCACGGAATCGGCACCACTCGTCGCCGTCGAGTAAAGGACCGGCGCCGATTCAGGCGACCGCTTCGGCCGGCGCCTCAGCGAAGGCCGCGTGCCGGCAATAAGCGCCAAAGGTTTCGTTCGCGCGACGGTCCGCAGCGAAGCGAGCGAAAAGCGGTTCGAGCACGGCTACGATCTCGTTTGTGGGGACGAGCTCGCGATAGATCCGGTTGAGCCGCGTAGAGTCGGTTTCGCCGCCCAGATAGATGTTGTAGCGGTCCGCGCTCACGCCGACGATGCCGACCTCCGACATGTACGGGCGCGCGCAGCCGTTGGGGCAGCCCGTCATACGGATGGAGATCGGTTCGCGCTCGAGCCCGAGCTCGCGCAAACGCCGTTCGAGGCTATCGACGATCGCGGGAAGCGCGCGTTCGGCTTCGGCGAGCGCGAGGCCGCACGTCGGCAGCGCGGGGCACGCCATCGCGTGACGTTCGAGCAAGCTGATCGTCTCGACCGGCCGGACGCCATGCTCGGCCAAAATCGCATCGATCGGCGCGCGCGCCGCGCGCGAAATATCGACGAGCAGCACGTTCTGCTGCGGCGTCAAGACCAGATCGAGATCGAAGCGCGCAACGATCTGCCGCAGCGCGGTTCGCAGTTGGGTGCGAGCGTCATCTTTGATGCGCCCGTTCTCGACGCTCAGTCCGATGAAAAGCCGGCCGTCGCCCTGCTCGTGCCAGCCCAGATAGTCGCGGTGTTCCCATGCCGGAAGCTCGCGATACGGCGCGAGCGATTTGCCGGCGTACCGCTCGACTTCGCAGCGAAACCAGTCCAAGCCCCGATCGGCGATCGTGTACTTGAGCCGCGCGTGTTTGCGATTGGTGCGGTCGCCATAGTCGCGTTGCACCTCGACGATCGCGCGCACGGTCGGCAGCAGATCGGCGGGTTCGACGAATGCGAACCGGTCGGCGAGGCGCGGAAACGTAGCGGGCTTGCGGTGCGTCATGCCCAGCCCCCCGCCGACGTAGAGATCGTAACCCAGCAACGCGTCGACGTCGCTGAGCACCGGAACGACGCCGATGTCCTGCGTAAAAATGTCGATCGAATTGTCGCCCGGAACGGCGACCCCGATCTTGAATTTGCGCGGCAAATAGACGTCTTTGTAGAGCGGATCCGCTTCGGCTTCGGTCGTGCCGACGAGCTCCCCATCCTGCCAGACCTCCACGTAGGCGGCAGTGCGTGGCGTCAGCAACTCGGCGATCGCATGCGCGGCCTCGCGTGCGATCGCATACGGTTTCATGGCGAATGGCGCAGCTGGTGCCATGACATTGCGGTTGATGTCACCGCACGCACCCAGGGTCGAGCCCAAACTCTCGGCGATCGTGGCAATGACCTCTTTGAGGCCGGACTTGTGCACGCCGTGCAGCTGAAAACCCTGCCGGGTCGTGATGCGCAGCGTGCCGTTACCGTACGATTCGCACAGCGCGTCGAGTGCGAGGAAGAACGGGCCCGTCGCGTAGCCGCCCGGATTCTTCGTCCGCACCATAAACGCGTACGGCTTCGGGGCATCCGTACCGCGCGCGGCTTTGCGCTCGTCGCGATCTTCCTGCTGATAGATGCCGTGGAACTTTAGTAGTTGAACGTTTTCTTCCGTGAAGCTCGGCGCTGCGCCTGCGAGCTCGCGCGCGATCGTCCCCCGCAGACCGCCGCTCTGGGCTTTGATACGTTCGACTTTCGAGGTTCCCGGCACGATATTGACTCCGAAGATTTGCAATAAAAAAACCGCCTTGCGAGGCGGCCGCTACGCGCGCCGGGGTTCCGGCGCTGCACATCGATGACCGTCCTCACAAGCGACAGGGTCGCGAGCCACACCAAGGACAACAGCGGTTCATCATGGTAGCGGGACGGTACCACGCGACGTCCGGCAAAACAACGACAAAGGTTGGATGCATCGCTTACAGCCGCGCCGTTCGAGCGCACGCGGCGAGGGCCGCCTGGCCGAGCGCGAGGCCACCGTCGCTCGGCGGCACGATCCGGTTGAACCACGCACGCTCGCCCAGTCGCGCCACGATCAGCTCGGCGAGCAGCCGGTTTTGAAAGACGCCGCCGGAGCACACCACGGGCAGCTCTCCCTGCACGTCGCCCACGGCGGCGACGGCATCTGCGACCGACTCATGAAATGCGCGCGCGATGGTCGCCGCGTCGCGTTCCGCCAGCCGGTCGGCAATGAGCGCACGCAGCAGCGGCCGGTAATCGAGCTCCCCGTCCGCAAGCGGAAACGCGTAGGCAGCGCACGGTCCGGCGCTGGCCGCAAGGTGCTCGAGCCACATGGCTGCTTGCCCTTCGAACGTCATTTCACGCGTGAAGCCCAGCAGCGCGGCTGCGACGTCGAAGAGGCGCCCGACCGACGACGTCGCGAAACAGCGAATGTCGTGCGCGACGAGCGAGCACGCCGCGACGTACCGCTCGCCGAAATCGAACGGGGCCTGCGTGAGATCGGGCACGTCGCCGAGCGCCTGCACGAAGCCCGCCGCTGCCTGCATCGGAAAGCGCGCCGCCGCATCGCCGCCGGGCGAGAGCGCCGCACGCAAGTGCGCCACACGCGTCAAGCCGTCGCGCAGGCTGCCGCGAAAGATCTCGCCACCCCAAATCGTCCCGTCGTCGCCGTACCCGGTCCCGTCGAACGCGATGCCGAGCACCTCGGTCTCGAGTTCTCCCCGCTCGGCCAGAACGCTCGCAACGTGCGCGCGGTGGTGCTGCACCGGGCTCGTGTCGCCGCGAAGCTCGCGGGCGAACGCTGAGGAAAAATACTCGGGGTGCGCGTCGTGTACGACGAGCGCTTCGCCCGGGTCGACCGAGTACATCGTGCAGAGGTCACGGACCGTCGTTTCATAGGCTTCACGTGCGGAGTGCTGTTCGAGATCGCCGACGTGCTGACTCGCGAAGACTTCCCCGGCGACGACGAGCGCGACGGTATTTTTGAGATCTCCACCGAGCGCGAGGATCGGCCGGGTCACCGGCAGTGTGGCCACGACGGCCGGCGCGTAGCCGCGCGCGCGGCGCAGCATCGCCGTCGTGCCGTGCGCGACGCGCACGAGCGAATCGTCGATGCGGCGCGCGATTGCGCGTTCGCCGACCAGGAACGCATCCGCGATATCCGCGAGCTGCGCGCGGGCATCGTCATCATCGTATGCGAGCGGTTCGTTCGAGCGGTTCGCGCTCGTGAGCACGAGCGCCGCCGGCGCGCCGGCGGCAAAGAGGAGATGATGCAGTGGTGCGTACGGCAGCATCACGCCGAGCTCGCGATTGGCGGGCGCGACCTCTGCGAAGCGGACACGCGCCTCGCCGAGCACGATCGGCCGCGCGCTCGACTCGAGTTCGGCTTCGAGTGCCGTGTCGCAAACGATCAGCGAACGCGCCGTCGCGAGATCCCGCGCCATGAGCGCAAAGGGCCGCTCTTTGCGAAACTTCCGCTCGCGCAGCGCCGCGACGGCAGTGGGGTTCTCCGGATCGCACGCAAGGTGGTAGCCCCCGATACCTTTGATGGCGATGATCCCGCTGCTGCGCAGCCGCTGTGCCGCTGCGACAACGGCATCGTGGCCACGCGCGACGACCGTGCGGCCTTCCTCGAAAGCGTACGCCGGTCCACAGGCCGGACAGGCGACGGGTTGTGCGTGGAAGCGGCGGTCGGCCGGGTCGTGATATTCGGCCGCGCAGCGCTCGCACATCGGCCACGCGGCCATCGTCGTGCGCGGCCGGTCGTAGGGCAACCCGCGCACGATGCTGTAGCGCGGACCGCAGTCCGTGCAGTTGATGTAGGGGTAGCGATAGCGCCGGTCGGCCGGATCGAAGAGCTCGCGCAAACACGCATCGCAGATGGCCAAATCCGGCGCGATGCGGACCGTCGGTTTTCCGGCCGTACCGCTTTCGCGAATCTCGAACGTCTCCAGACCTTCGCCCGGCACCACCCGCGTATCGGTCGAGGCGATCCGTGCCGCGGCGGGCGCTTCGTGCACCAGCGCCTGCGCGAAGGCATCGAGGGCCGGCGGATCGCCTTCTACGAAAATCTCGACGCCGTCGCCGCCGTTCTTGACCCAACCGCCGAGTGCGAGACGTCGCGCAAGACGGTACGTAAACGGACGGAAGCCGACGCCTTGAACGACCCCGCGAACGCGAATTACGCGCGCGTTACGTAACACGAGCGGCCGCCCGCGCCGACCTGGACGACGCGTCCTTCGTCGACGAGCACGGGAACCGAGAGCGCGCCGTCGCGCAGCGCCCCCAGACGCAGGAGCGCTTCGGCGTCACCTTCGACGTCGTGCTCGACGAATGCGCGGCCGCGCCATTCCAACTCTTCGCGTAACTCCGTCGTGTACGGACAGCTGCGCGTACCGAAAAGCTCAAGCGCCATAGCGAATCCGGTCCAAGCTCTCGCGCAGGACGTGATAGACCGCGGCTTGCGTCTCCTGAATGCGCGGAATGTCGTCCGACTCGACGACGATCGCGTGATCCGCGAGACCACGTCGGACGATCTCGCCGCCGTCGTAGCCCAAGAGCGCGACCGTGAGCAAGCCACGCGCGCGCGCCTCAACGAGCGCAGCAACGACGTTCTTCGAGCCGCCGCTCGTCGAGAATGCCACTGCGACGTCGCCACGCCGCGACTGCGCGATCAGTTGCCGCACGAAGGTCAGCTCCATGCCGACGTCGTTCCCGACGGCCGTGAGGATCGCGGGTTCGACCGCGAGCGAAAGGGCCGGGATCGCGCGGGCGCCGGATTCCGGCGCGACGCAGTCGAGCACAAAGTCGGTCGCGTCCGTCGCAGAGCCGCCATTTCCGAACGCGAGCAGCCGGCTGCCTTGTACGAGACGCTCGGCGATCGCGACCACTGCTGCGGCGATGGACTCCGACTGCCGCCCCGCGACGCGTTCGCGCAGACGTTCGCCGTCGGAAGCCTTCGCCACGATCGAGCGCGCGACGGACGCGCGATCGACGGGCGTACCGGTTCCGAGAAACGGATAGAGGAACGCCGCCGCCCCACCATCGGCGGTTCCCTCGCGCGACGCGTGTTCGAGAAAGACGTGTACGCTCTCGTACAGCGTGTGGCCGAGGATCTCGAAGACTTCCTGATGGACGTGCACGTCGTCGGTCGGCGTGTCGACGGCGTAGTCCGCGTGGCCGCCGGGAAGCGCGAACGTCAACACGCCGCGGCGACGCACGCGCTCCAGCACGCGCAGCGCTTCGGCGTCGCCCTCGGGCGGCCCGAAGGCGACGGCGACGTCATCGGGCGTCGCGAGCGCATCCAGGAGCGCGGCGTACGCGGCACTTACATCGACGGCCGGAAGTGCACGCTTGCCGACGATGACCGGATGGACGAACTCGACGGAGAGGTGGGCCGCATCGGTCGCGTAAGGGCCGTTTCCGAAGGCGAAGAGCCGCCCACCGCGCTCGAAGCGCTCCGCGAGCGCGCCGCTCGCGTCCGTCAACCGCTCCGCCTCGCTTGCGAAGAACGAATGGACGATCGGATTGCGCGCCCGCAGGCGCTCCGCTACGAAGGCAGCCAGCGGCGCGAGTGTCGGCGACCCGGTCAGCATATGCGCGGCAACGGATCGCCCACGAGCATGTCGATCGTCCGCGTGCCACCGTACGGCATGACGCCCAGGACCGTGCGCGCAGGCGACTCACGGACCTCACCGATGAGCACGGCATCCTCGCCACCCGGAAGGGCGCGCACGGCCGCGAGGCCCCGCTCGGCGTCACGCGGCGCGAGAACTGCAAGGAATTGGCCTTCGTTCGCAATGTGCAACGGATCGAGCCCGAGCAGCTCGCAGGCGCCGCGCACTTGTGGACGAAGCGGCACGCGCTCTTCGTCGATCGCGATCCCGAGGCCACTGTCGCGCACGAGTTCGTTCAGTGCCGTAGCGACGCCGCCACGCGTGGGATCGCGCATCCACCGCAAGCCGTCCTGGCACGCGCGCAGCAGCGCGTAGACGAACGGCCAGACAGGCCGCGTGTCGGAGCGCAGCGACGTTTCGAGTTCGAGTTCGCCGCGCGCGAGCAAGATCGTGATGCCGTGGTCGCCGATGGGACCGCTGAGCAACACGCGATCGCCCGGCCGAATCGAACGCGGATCGAGCGACGCGCACGGATCGACTTCGCCGAGGCCGAACGTCGTGACGTACATGCCGTCGCACAGGCCATGCTCGACGACTTTCGTATCGCCACCCACGATCGCGACGCCCGCGCGCTCGGCCGCGCCGGCCATCGCCTCGACTTCCGCGCGCAGCGTCTCGGACGGCAATCCCGCTTCGAGCACGAACGTGGCCATCAGCGCCCGGGCGCTCGCTCCCGAAACGGCGAGATCGTTTACCGTTCCGTTGACGGCGAGCTCGCCGATCGAGCCGCCCGGAAAGCGCAATGGGCGCACGACATAACCGTCGGCGGTCGTCGCCACGCGCGTTCCGCAAAATGAAAAAATCGCCGCGTCCGAAAGCGTCGCGAGAATCGGATTCGCGAAGGCCGGCGCGATGAGCCCCTCGACGAGCCGGCGCGACGCTTTGCCGCCGGCCCCGTGCGCCATCTCGATGTGCGCGTCGTTGAAGCGGATGCGACTCGGCGGCCGCTCGAGCCCGGCCACTACCGCGCCCTATCTCGCAATGAAAGCATTAGGCTTCGACCGCTTCCCGATTGGCGTACCGATAGTACGCGGCGCAGGCGCCTTCGCTCGAGACCATGAGTGCGCCAACCGGACGCTCGGGGTTGCACTCTTTGCCGAAGAGTTTGCACTGCGGTGGTTTGAGCACGCCCTTGAGCACTTCGCCGCACTGCGCGGCTTTGGGATCGGTGACGCGGACGCCCGGAATTTCGAAGCGCACTTCGGCATCCCACTGCGCGAGCTCGGGTCGAATGGCGAGCGCCGATTGCGAGATGAAGCCGAGGCCGCGCCATTCGAAGTACGGTCGCAGCACAAAAACTTGACTAAGCGCGGTCAGCGCGGCGCGATTGCCGTTCCACGGCACGATGCGTCGATACTGATTCTCGACCTTTGCTTCGCCTGCGTGCAATTGCCGAACGATCATGAGAATCGCTTCGAGGATGTCGAGCGGCTCGAAGCCTGCGACGACGACCGGCTTCCTGTAGTCGGACGCGATGAACTCGTACGGCCGGACGCCCGTGATCGTCGAGACGTGACCTGGCCCGACGAAACCGTCGATGCGCATGTCCGGCGAATCGAGGATCGCGCGCATCGCGGGCACGATCGTGACGTGATTCGAAAAGATCGAGAAGTTTCGTAGCCCCAGCGCCTTCGCCCGCAAGAGCGTGAGGGCCGTGGATGGCGCCGTCGTCTCGAAACCGATCGCGAAGAAACACACGTGTTTTTCGGGATTGTCCTGCGCGAGCCGGAGTGCATCGAGCGGCGAGTAGACCATGCGGATGTCGGCGCCTTGCGCTTTGAGCTCGAGCGGCGTGCCCTGCGTTCCGGGCACGCGCATCATATCGCCGAAGCATGCCAGAATCGTACCGGGATGGCGCGCGATCGAAAGCCCATCGTCGACGCGTCCCGTCGGCAACACACAGACGGGACAGCCTGGCCCATGCACGAGTTCGATATTGTCCGGCAGCACGTCGCGCAGACCATGGCGGTAGATCGAATGCGTGTGCCCACCGCAGACTTCCATAACACGATAGATTCGCCCGGGATCGACGCTGCGCGCGATCTCGTGAGCGACGTTCGTAATCAACTTCGGGTCCCGGAATTCGTCAACGTATTTCATGCGATTGCTTCTTTACGGTTCCGCGAATGTATAGCCGCGGATTTCTTCCATCGCCAACTCGTCTTCGCCCAGCGCCTTGAGCATCTGTAACTGGTCGCGGGCCTGTTCCTCACTGATCTTGCTGAGCGCGAAACCGACGTGAATGAGGATCCAGTCGCCGACCACGACGGCTTCTTCGTTTTCGAATAAACCCACGTTGACGTTCCGTCTTATGCCCCCGACGTCGACGCGCGCGATCAGCGGTTGTTCTTCGGAGAAATCGATCACTTGGCCGGGAATGGCGAGACACATACGATTAGGCCGCTTTCATGAAGAGCACAAGCAGATGCGCGTCGAGTTCGGACTACATCGAGCGCATGACCACATACCGCATCGCGTCCTTCTGCAGGCTGCCCAGCAGCGAGCTGTCCGCGCCGCCGCCGTGCGGAGCGAGTCCCGTGCGGTCCGGCGTGCGTTGCTTCGCGCGTTGCACGACAAACGAGCTCAACTGACGCAAGCCCTGGCGATATAATGGCTCGTCGCCCGACATCGCGCGGAGTTTGTCATAGCGCTTCATGTCTTTGAGTACGGTTCCCAACTGTCGTTCGGCCATGAATGCGGCGCCGAATGCGACTGCTCCTAAGACGAGGCCTCGAACCATGTTCCGTTCCTTTCATCATTTCGAGCAACTTAGGGGCGGTGCCGTGCTGGGCGCGAGGAGCTTCTTAACCAGCATGAGCGCCTCATCGACCGCGCGTTCGACGATCGGACTGAGGCCGATCGATTCTTCGATCGATGCCGGCTCGCAGCCGACGATGCGCACTTCGGGTACTTCCCCACCAAGTACGCGCAGCATGCCGAATACGTTCGAGATATCCATGCCGTGCGCGTCGGGAGCGCCGGAGAGGACGGCCAGGTCCGGTTCGATCACATAGAGCGTGCCGGGCTCGCCGCCTCGCCGAACGGCGTCGACCAGAATGACGCGTTCGTAGCCCGCGAGCATCTCGTAGGCGAGGTGCGTGCCGCGAATGCCGTAATCTTCGGCGGACGCGCCGACGGGGAGCGACTCAGCCATAAGCCGGCGCGCGACCTCGCAGCCAAAACCATCGTCGCCAAAGAAGATGTTGCCCACACCCGCGACGAGCACTCGCGCGCTCATTGCGGCCTCACCGGCTCGACTTCTTCGGGCGAGAAGAACAGCGAGCGGCCGTACCACTGATGAAATTCCGTAGCGGGATCATCGTCGACGGTCACGGCGACGTACGTGCGCTCGTCGAAATCAGTGTGCACGCCGGCAACGGTCGCGAGCTTGTCTTCCAAGAACATGTCCCAAACGTCCGCCCGGCCTTTAGGATGCAGCCGCACCGCGGAGCCGCGCTCGATTCGGATGCCGGCGACGATGACGTGGCCGGCGCCGGGCGCTTCGTCTTCGGCAGCCAGCGCCTTGACGCTGCCGTGCAGCGCTGCGAAGCGCTCAGGCGACATCGCCTCGGCTCGGTCGACGATCGCACGCGCGCGCTCGTCGGTCGCGCGAGCCTCCGCTTTCTCTTCGTCGCTGAGGGTCAGCACGGTGAGGCTCAGCAGCTCGTCGACCTCCGTCGCATCGTGCGTATCGCCGGGCGACGCGGCCGCGATCTTCGGAAAATCGTAGAGGATGATCGGCGAGGAGAGCATCGACGTCGACGCCGAGCGTTCGGCGTTGCCGTCGCCCGTGAGCACAGGCCAAGTGTGCTCGTTGCGACACTGCTCGACCGCCTGCGTAGCATCGCCTGGCGGTTCCAACAGCGAGATGAGCGTGCCGTCCGCAACCGACAGCAGGGTGTGCGCCGAAATGAATGCCGTGCGCAAGAATCCCGCCCGCTGCGGACTTTCCACGACTTGCGAGTGATTCTCGGTGCGGGTACGAACTTTGGAGAAGCCGTCGAGCTTTTCTGCCGTTATGGTGACGATCCCGTGCAGCGGCCAACGCTCGCGCACGATTCGCCCGCGCACGACGTCGCCCTCGCGCAGCTCCGTCGTCTCGCGAGACGCTTCCGCGACGATCGGCATGGCGACACAACTCTCGGTGCCGAGGCGAATGCGGCACGCGACCTCGTGCTCGCGCGTCTCGTCGAAGCTGATGTACGGTGTTCCATCACACTCCAGCCGTGCAACAGGCACGTAGCGGCCGTCCTCGTAGGCTTCGACTTGTCGTGCCTGCAGGTGCAAAAACCGCACCAGCACGTCCAGCGTCGCCGAATCCCCTTCGACGAGCACGTCGGTCTGCTGGTGCGCGTTCTCCGTGGAGCCTGCGTCCCGGGACGCTTGCGGCACGACGACGCCAAACTGCCAGCGCATCTGGTTTTTCAGAGCCGACGCCTTGTACGGGTAGAGCAGATAGCCTTCGTAGAGGACAGCATCCGCGACGGCGCGGCCGGCAGCCAAGCCGTTCACGTCGGGGCGACCGCCGTACCGAGCAACGCTTCGAGTGTCGCGTCCCACGACGGCAGACCGCGTTCGGTCTTGAAGCGATAAAGTTCGCCGAAGACGTCGCGATTGACGCGCAGCCAAGCGCTGTTCGGAAAGTTCGCCTCGACGGCTTCGCGCCACAACCGCACCGGCAGGCGGTACGTCGCCTCGCAACTCCACGGTACGAATTCGGGAGCGAAGCCGTTCTCGCCGCGTGTAAACACGGTACCGCTGAACAGGAGCGTAAGCGGAATGTCGCCGTCACGCATCGCGTGCAGATACTTGTGTGCTGCAACCTCGAAATCGTAGCTGCAGGGTAACGGCACGTCGACGTACGTCTCGCCCGTAAACGCGAGAACCATCACAGAGACATGCGCCCAAACGACGCTGCGCAACGTATCGCCAAAGCGATTCGGCGCTCCGAAAAGTTCGACGATCCCGCGCTCTTCGTCCGCGTCGTAGCGGCGACGGCGCGGTTCGATCTGGACTTGCGCGCGTAGCGCGATCGCTTGCACCGGCGCTTGCGAATCCTCGGTGATCTTCAGACGCAGAACGACGCCCGGCACGACCGCATACGGCTCGACGCGCGCGCTTTCGACCGCGAAGCGCAGGTTCGTCACGAGCGCCGTACGTCCACGGCGCCGCCGCATTTGCGCTCGATGGACGCGAAAAACCCGTCGATCTTCTGCCACGCTTCTTCGCCTCCATCAAAACCGCGCCAACAGGTGCGAATCAAACCGACGAGTTCGTAGCAGACGTCGATCGGCACGATGTAGCAGAGTTGGGCGCCTTGCTTCGGGCGGCGCACGAGGATGGCTTCGACGTCAGGCTGGAGCGTCGCGAGCGCAGCATTCGCTTCGGTCGCTTCGTGCCAGACCTGGAGCGGCAACAGCGATTCGGTCGCCCCGGCAGGCCCCGGGTAAAACGCGACCATCTCGTTCGATTCACTGTTTCGGAAGAAGAAAGCAATCGAGATCGGAATCTGCAGTTCGTCCCAGGTCTCGTTGCTCAGCGCGAAGTCGACGCGTTCGTAGCGTTCCGGCACCGGCTTGTAGCGATCTTGCGCCGCGCCCTTGGGCGTGAACACGATGAAGCACGGCCGGCAGCTGCACATGAGCCGGCGACTACGCATATCGACGAGGTGCGAGTGCGCCTCGCCGATCGGCACCGCACAAAACTCGCAGCGCTCGCCGGGAGCCGGCTTCGGCGCTTTGTTCTTGGCGAGCCGTGCGAGCGTATCCACGTTAGGCCGTCAGCGGGATCGTGAGGCGTATGCGCTCCGCATCATGCACGTCGAAGGCGACGGGGAAGACCTCGACTGCCAGCGCTTGCTCGCCGTCGGCGCGCGCACCGTTCGCGACGTCGTAACGCTGTTCGCAGCTGTTGCATGCGAGCAGCGGCCAGCGTAGCGTGGCGCCGCCGAGGCCGCGGAGGCAGCGTGGACACTGGTTGCGCAGGGCGTGCACGAGCCGCCCGTCGCTTACGAGCAACACCGGCATTCCGCCGACTTCGAGCGCGCTCGTGCCGCCATGATGTAAACGCGGATGCGCGGAGAGATCGATCCATTCGCTATCGTGGAGCTCCGTTTTCTCCGGGGCGCTGACGCCTTGCGCGCGAACTTCCGTGATATCCGGCGCCGCCTCGAGGATTGCGCGCTCCACACTGAGCTTTACGGTGGCGAGCGAGGAGGGACAGCCGTGACAGCTACCCGCGAGGCGAAGGTGGACGACCCCCTCCGCGATGCGCAGGATTTCGATGTCGCCCTCGTGCGAGTTGAGGTAAGGACGCACCTTGTCGAGCGCCGCCACAACGCGTTCCTCCACGGTCTGCGGGTGCAAGCCGTGGAGAATCAGTAAGCTCGCGACGAGTTTATCCGCGGCCAGCGCATCAAAGATCGCCTCGGACCGTGCGGCGCCCGTCTCGTGCACGATCTCAAGCGTGCGCTCGAGGCCGGCGCCGTACAGTTCCGTGAGCAGGTGAACGAGTTCTTCCGCGGTCGCGCGTGCCTCCAGCGGGACGAGCGGACCGGCGAAGCGCTGCAACAGCACCTCGACTCGATCGCCCGTTCCTTGGAGATCCGGCAGAGCAGTCATCCGTGATGCTCCCGCAGTTACGTCGGGAACATTGGCGAATGCGTCTGTTCCAAAATCCGCCCGTCGCCCAAATACATGTGCACGCCGCACGGCAGGCACGGGTCGAAGCTGCGCACCGTGCGCATGATGTCGATCCCCTTAAAATTCTCCGGCCCGTTCTCCTCGAAAATCTGCGTGCCTTGCACCGCATCTTCGTAGGGTCCCGGCGTGCCGAACTTGTCGCGCGGGTTGGCATTCCAAGGCGTCGGCGGCCAAGGATGGTAGTTCGCGATTTTCCCGTCGCGGATCACCGAATGGTGCGAGAGCACGCCGCGCACGGCTTCGGTGAAACCGCAGCCGATTGCGTCTTGCGGGACCTTGAACGGTTCCCACGTCCGCGTGCGGCCGGCACGCAATTCCTCCATCGCCTTATCGAGGAAGTGTAGGGCGGACGCTGCGGCATAAGCCTGAAAGTAGCTGCGGGCACGGTCGCGTTCGATGGTGTTCGACCACTTCGGGATCTTCCACTCGAGTGACACTGCGGGCTTCAACGCGGTCTTGGGCAGGTTGATCTGGACGCTGCTGCCGGTTGCCTTGACGTAGCCGATGTCGACGAGACCCGAGAGCGCAGTCGACCAGAGACGCGCGATGGGGCCGCCACCCGTGTCGAGCGAGAGATGATCCTTCCCATCGAACCAACGCGGCGACATTACCCAGGTATATTGATTGTTGAAGTCTCGCTTCTTCGGTGTCGGCAGCGTGTGCATGTTCCAAGGATGCCGGCGATCGACCGGATTGCCGAGCGGATCCTTGGGGACGAACATCTCCTCGCTCTCCCAGTCGTTGTAGTACGAACTGCCGAGTAAGATGCGGATACCGAGGTTGATCTGGACCAGGTCGTTCGTTACGAGTTTGCCGTCGACGATGACGCCCGGGGTAACGAACATCTTGCGTCCCCAGTCCGTCATGTTCTCGTACTTGAAGTCGCAGTACGCGGGATCTTGAAATGCGCCCCAACAGCCCAGGAGAATCCGGCGCTCTCCAACGTGCTCGTAGCCCGGCAGCGCTTCGTACATGAAATCGAACAGATCGTCGTGCATGGGGACGGAGCGCTTGCAGTGCTCCACATAACGCATCAGGCGCGACATGTAGTCCGTGAAGAGCTGGTGCGTCGCAACCGTTCCGGTGCCGCCGGGATACAGCGTGGACGGATGGACGTGGCGCCCTTCCATGAGGCAGAACATCTCTCGCGTGTAGCGCGAGATCTGCAGCGACTCGCGGTAGAAGTCTCCGGTGAACGGGTTGAGCGCCGTCATGATGTCGGCGATCGTGGCATAACCATGGGCCGCCGCGTTCGGCGCTTTCTTCTGCTTCGCTTTCTCCCACACGCTTGGGTTCGTCTCGCGAACCATCTGCTCGCAGAAGTCAACGCCGACGAGGTTCTCTTGATAGATATTGTGGTCGAACATGAACTCGGCGGCTTCGCCGAGGTTGATGATCCACTCACCCATGTGCGGCGGCGCGACGCCGAACGCCATGTTCTGCCCGTAAACGGAGCACACCGCGTGGTTGTCACCGCAGATGCCACAAATCCGGCTCGTAATGAAGTGGGCGTCGCGCGGATCTTTGCCCTTCATAAAAATGCTATAGCCGCGGAAAACCGAGGACGTGCTATGGCACTCCACGACCTTGCGCTCGTTGAAGTCGATCTTCGTGTAGATGCCTAGGCTGCCGACGATGCGCGTGATCGGATCCCACGACATCTCAACGAGGCGCGACTGGCCCGAAGGTGCGGCGGTTCCTGGCAGATCTTTGATGGCCATGCGAAGTACCCCGTAGAGAAAGCAGTTAGCGGGGACGGTATCCGGTGGTCAGTTCGGCACGATTGTGCCGCCATTTCGGTTCTTTGTCGACGGTCTTCGCCGTGTAGCTGCGCAACGTGCGAATAACCGTGCCGTACGTCTTAATGACGTTGGTCGAAATCTTCGCTCCCGGCGGCTCATCCATGAACGGCATGAATTTATCGGGGAAGCCGGGCATCGTGCACCCGATGCAGATGCCGCCGACGTTCGGACAGCCGCCGATGCCTCCCATCCAGCCACGTTTCGTCACATTGCACTTGACGACCGGGCCCCAGCAGCCGAGTTTCACGAGACATTTCGGCGAGTCGTACTCCGTCGCGAAGTCGCCTTGCTCGTAGTAGCCCGCGCGGTCGCAGCCTTCGTGGACGGTGGCGCCGAAGAGCCACGTCGGGCGGAACGCCTCGTCGAGCGGAATCATCGGTGCCAGTCCCGCCGCCTGCCAGAGCAGGTACACGATCGTCTCCGACAGGTTGTCCGGCTGAATCGGACAGCCCGGTACACACACGACCGGGATACCCGCTTTCGAGCGCCAGTCCCAACCGAGATAATCGGGCACGCCCATCGCGCCCGTCGGATTGCCGGCCATGGCGTGAATTCCGCCGTACGTTGCGCACGTGCCCACGGCCATGATAGCGAGCGCATGCGGCGCGAGCTTGTCGATCCAAGCGCTCGTCGTGCGCGGCTGATCCGTGCCCGGCTCATTGCCAAACCCTGAGAAGTAGCCTTCAGTATGCAGTTTTTCGTTCGGAATCGACCCCTCGATCACGAGCACGAAGGGATCGAGTTCGCCGCGCTCGGCCCTGAAGAACGCATCGAGAAACTCGCCGCCGCCCTGACTGTAATCGATCAACGGCCAGTGGAAGCGAACTTGCGGAAGTCCCGGCAACGCGCCTAGCGCGATCTCCTCGATCGTTGGCTGCATCGCCGCCGTCAGTGCAACGGAATCCCCGTCGCAACTTAAACCCGCGTTGATCCAGAGAACGTCAATGACGGTATCGGTCTTGGGGGGAGCAATCGCCATATAGGTGCACCTTCTCAAAAATATAACAGGTGACGACGAGTCCGCTCACGGTTCTATACAAGGAAGAGGTCCTAACAGTATACTTTAACCTACGCTGACTTAAACGTATGCGCAAGTGGTTTGGATGTGATTTCGCGCACGCCGTTTCAAGCGAGGACCTTTTTTGCCCGGACTCGGAGACACTCAATTTGCATGAGGTATCGATCGCGCTCGGCATCGTTGAAAGCGTCAGCGAAGAGGCTGCCGCACGCGGTTACGGCACCGTGCGGAGCGTTCATTTGCGTATCGGGGCGATGGCGGGCATCGTCCGCGATGCGCTCGAGTTTGCGTGGGAACTTGCGACGGTCGATTCCTCGCTATCCGGGTCCCGTCTCGAAATCGAAACCGTGCCGCTGGTCGTCTATTGTGCAACGTGCGAGCGTGAAGAACGGCTGGCTACGACCCTCATGCTGCCATGCCTGGCCTGCGGCGCAGCGGCGCGTGAAATCCGAAGCGGGCGCGAATTGCAAATCGTCGCCATAGAGGTAACCGATGAAGATGCGCGTGGTCGAGATCAATCAATCGATCCTGAACAAGAACGACAACCTAGCGGCGGGGCTGCGGGACCGGTTCGGGCGTAGCGGGACTTTCGTCCTCAACCTGCTCTCGAGTCCAGGGTCCGGAAAGACGACGCTGCTCGAAGAGACGCTGCGCCGGCTTGGAACCCGGCAGCGCGTGGCCGCACTCGTCGGCGATCAGGCGACCGACTACGACGCGGAACGGCTGCGCCGCAGCGGCGCGCCCGTCCGGCAGATCACGACGGGTGCGGAGTGCCGGCTGGACGCCGACATGATCGGCAAGGCGCTCGCCGGCATGGATCTCGAAGCGATAGACGTACTCTGCATTGAGAACGTAGGCAACCTCATTTGCCCCGCCGAGTACGACCTCGGTGAAACGCTGCGCGCGGTGCTGTTTTCAGTCACCGAAGGTGAAGATAAACCTCTAAAGTATCCGCTCGCGTTCAACACGTCGCAGGTCGCGCTCATCACGAAGATCGACATTGCCGAGGCCGTCGGTTTTCAGCGCGACGCCGCGCACGCGAACATTCGCGCGGTGCACTCCGCGATGCCGATCTTGGAAGTCAGCGCGAAAACGGGCACCGGCTTCGACGCGTGGCTCGCGTTCCTCGAGGAACGGATCCGCGAGGCACGCGCCGCGGCGTTGCCGGTATAGCGACGCCCTCTAGAGGATTGCGCTTCGCGCAATCCGTGGCGTTCGGCCTACGGTCGAGCCGCCCATCCCGGTTCCCCGCGCTTCGCTGGGGAACCGTGTCGTTTGTCGGATAAGTCCGACAAACTCCTAGGGACCGGTCAGGTTTGGGCTCTCCGGATCGATCGGCTCCTGCGGATCGATGCCGGTCTTCTTGCGCTGCGTCGAACCACCAGCCGGGCGGCCCGACTCAGGATGCGTCCCCTGATCAACACCGCCAGGTTCCGCCTCGCTCTTCGCGTTCTCTTCGCCGCTCGTATTAATACTCTCGCCCGTTCCGGGCGGGGGTGTCTTTTGACCTGACTCTGACATCTTAGCCTTCGACAAGCACGGGCGACGATAGGCTTCCGTGCCGGATCGTCGTCCCGAGACGTACTGCCCATTCCTTGGCTTCAATTTCATCGCTCGTCCGGATGAGGATATGCTAATGCTTGGCGGGACGCAATCACCTCAAAGGTGTCGCACCCGTACGAACGTGCTCCGGACGGAAACCGAGGCCGACGACGAAGGCCGGCAGCCGGCGCAGGAACGGTATGGCGCCGAATAATCGCACGACCGCCGGCGGACCCGTGCGCGCACGACCGGCTAGCACGCCAGCAAGGATGCGATCCTGGGCGAAGACTTGCAGCATCTGCGTCAGACGCGTCGGCAGCTCTCGGCGTCGCTGGACGGCTCGGAGATGCTGCGTCCGGGCGGCGCCGGCCAGCAGCGGTGCGGCGAGCACGTTTGCCGTTGCGACCGCATCTTGAATCGCGAGGTTGATCCCAACACCGCCGACCGGCGACATCGCATGAGCCGCATCACCGATGCAGAGAAGCCCGCCGCGGTACCACGTCGTCAGGCGATCGACCGTGACGGTCAAGAGCTTGACGTCGTCCCACTGCGCGAGCTCCCCGGTCCGGTCGCGCAGAAACGGTGCGAGGGTTCCGACTCGTTCCCGAAACGCGGCCAGGCCGCGCGCTTCGATCGCAGCGAACTCGCCTTTACGAATCACGAACGCACACTGGTAGTAGTCGCCGCGATCGATCGCCACGAGTAGTCCGTCCGCACCGACGTTGCCGAACGCCTGTCCCGGGTCGTCCGCCTTGCGCGACAGCCGCATCCAGAGCACGTCGATCGGAGCTCCGATGTTCTTGACCGTCAGCGCCGCACGTCCTCGAAGCGTCGAATGGCGTCCCTCCGCAACGATGACGAGATCCGCGCGAACGGTAAGCGCACCCTCCGATGTGCGGGCGACGACGCCGGTGACGCGATCGTCATCGCGTATAAGCTCGGTCGCTTCGGCTCCCATCGCGATGCGAAAGCCGGGAAACGCTCGTGCCTGCTGCACGAAGAAATCGAGAAAATCCCACTGCGGCATGAACGCTAAGAACTTACAGCGTCCGGGCACGTGACGAAAGTCCGCGATCGGAACGGCAACGCTACCAAAGCGGATGCCCAGTTCGGTCGCCTCGGAGTGTGGACGCTGCAAGAACGCATCCAGCAGTCCGAGTTCGTCCATGAGCGTGAGCGTCGAGGGGTGAATCGTGTCCCCACGAAAATCGCGGAAAAAGTCGGCGTGCTTTTCCAAGACCACGACGTCGACGCCGGCGCGCGCCAAGAGATAGCCACTCACCACACCCGCCGGTCCGCCGCCGACGATACAACAACGGGCCTCGAGCGAGCGTGCTGCTTCCATGCAAGGATGTACGTCGGATGACGACCGTACGCTTCGGTGAGCGAGGCACGAAGTGACGACACTAGGTGCAAACCGCCAATTGCTATCTGCGACTTTTGTCGCTACAGTGTTGCAAAAGTCGCTAACCTTTACACGAATGTTTGTGCGCACAATCCTTTAGAAAGTGCGCGTCCTCGCTGTCCCCCGTTTATCCAGACGTGAGCTGCACGCTCTTGTGAAGCTTTCCGGGAGATTCGTGTGCGCTTGGATGTTAGCAGAACGCTTCTGGCCAGTGCGATATTGGCGCTTTCGATATTGAGCTGCCGCGAGGCGGCATTCGCGGGCGGCAAATTGATCGCGACCGGCGGCCTGACGGAACTCGAAGGTGCGGGCGGCGGCGCGATCGTGCCGTGGGCGCTGATCGGCGGGACCGAAACGCGAGACGAAGTCGGTGGAACCGCCGCCTACACTCATCTTCAACTGACGGATTACACGTTCGATGCTGCCGGAGTTCTCATCGGCATCAACGACCGGCTGGAGTTGTCGTATCATCGGCAGAGCCTCGGCATCTCGAATTCCGTCACGACACCGATCGCCGCAGGACTGAAACTTCCCCTCGGCACGCTCGATGGTACGCGCATCAACCAAGACGTCTTTGGCGCAAAGCTCAAGCTGTTCGGGGACGCCGTGTTCGGGCCGCAACATTCCATCCTGCCTCAAGTTTCGCTCGGCGTGCAACACAAGGCAAATACGGACTTCAACGTCGTCCCGGCGACGCTCGGCGCGAAGCACGCCAGCGGCACGGACTTTTATCTCGCCTTCACCAAACTCGTGCTCGCCGGAGCCGGGGGGTATAACTTCCTCGTCAACGGCACGGTTCGGGAGACGAAGGCAAACGCGCTCGGACTCCTGGGTTTTGGCGGCGATAAGAACGACACGTATCAGCCGCAGTTCGAGGCTTCGGCCGCAGTTTTCCTCAATCCCAAGACGGCGTTCGGCGGCGAATACCGCACGACACCCGACAATCTCAGCTCGACCAAGAGCGACCCGTACAAAGACGTCTTCGTCACCTGGTTTCCAAATAAGAGTCTCTCGCTCTTGTTGGCGTACGCCAACCTCGGCAATTTGCCCGCTGGTTTTTCCGCCGCCGGAATCACGAAGGAAAACGGGAGCGGCATTTACTTCACAGCAACGACGAATTTCCCCTGATCTCCTTTCGCGGGTTTCACGAAGCTCGTCGTTACCCCGTCTTTCTGGAGCCGCAACCATGGACGTAAGGAAAGTAACGAAACACCTGCTCGTCACGACCCTCGCCGTCGGCATGCTCGGAACCCCGGCGCGCGCCGACGACCGGCTCTACCAGCAGCTCGGGGGGACGCCCGGGCTTACGCAGGTGGTTAACGACTTAATCGGTTTCGTCGCAGCTGATGGGCGTATCTACCATTACTTCGCGAAAGCGGACATCCCGGCTTTCAAGACCGCGTTGATCGCCCAAGTGTGTAATGCGGTCGGCGGACCATGCACCTATACCGGAGCGGGTCTAGGCGGCGACGCGCTCAAAGGCGCGGATTTTAAGGATGCCGACTTTAACGCGCTCGTTGAAGATCTCCAAATGGCGCTAGACAAGAATCAGGTGCCGATTCCCTTGCAAAACAAGTTACTGGCAGTCCTGGCTCCGCTGCGCTCGCAGGTCGACTACAAATAACGCGCGCTCGCGCGCGTTGTCCAGGCGCCGTCGTATGAGATCGGTCGCCTCGGCTTCCATCTCGATGTGGAAGGCCGGCAACGTTCGCACCTGCTGCGCGAACACACCCGTGTCTTAGTCGTCGGCTAAGCGAAAAAGCCAGCAACCGTCGCCGGCCTTCATCGTCACGCTCGAGCGGAACCGGTTACTTCTTGGTCGCCTTCTTCTTCGCGCCGACGGTCTTCTTGGGGCCTTTGCGCGTGCGAGCGTTCGTCTTCGTGCGCTGACCGCGAACGGGCAGACCCCGGCGGTGCCGCAGACCGCGATAGCAGCCGATATCCGTGAGGCGCTTGATGTGGCCCGAGACTTCGCGACGCAGGTCGCCCTCGACCTTAACCTCGCCATCGATCGCTTCGCGCAGTTTACGTTCGTCCTCTTCGGAGAGGTTCTTTACGCGCGTATTGGGGTCGACGCCCGTGCTCGCCAGAATCTTCTGCGCCGTCGGAAGCCCGATGCCATAGATATACGTCAAACCGATCTCGATGCGCTTGTCGCGCGGAAGATCGATGCCGGAGATGCGTGCCATTACCCCTGTACCTGCTTATGCTTGGGATTGGACTCGCAAATGACGCGAACCTTACCCTCGCGGCGAATGATGATGCACTTTTCGCAAATGCGTTTGACCGACGGTCTGACTTTCATGTTCGATTCCTAAGCGTGCTGTGACGGTGAACCGCGTTACGCGGCGATTTCTTCCTTGGGGCGATACGGCGCGACATCGAGCTCCATGAAGTCGTGGTCGCGCAGGGTGAGGATGCGTGGGCCATCGTCCGTCAGCGCGACGGTGTGCTCAAAGTGCGCAGCTAGCTTACCATCCGCGGTTACGACCGTCCAGCCATCGGCCAGGGTTTCGACGTCGTACGTCCCTTCCGTGATCATCGGCTCCAGCGCCAGACACAAGCCGGGCTTGAGGGCGATTCCGCGCCCGGGGGCGCCCCAGTTGGGGACCTGCGGCTCCTCGTGCATCTGGCTGCCGATGCCGTGGCCGACGAGCGCCCGAACGACGCCGTAGCCCTTGCGCTCCGCGTGCAGCTGAACGGCATGCCCGATGTCGGAGAGGCGATTGCCCTTCTGCATCTGCGCGATCCCGATCATCAGGCACTCTTGGGTGACGCGCATCAGGCGTTCGGCCTCCGCCGAGACGTTGCCGATGCCGATCGTCGCGGCCGTATCGGAGACGTAGCCCTCGAAAGTCGTCCCGATATCGATCGAGAGCAAGTCGCCCTCGCGCAGCACCTGGTTGCCGGGAATACCGTGGACGACGACTTCGTTGAGCGACGCGCAGATCGAGGCCGGGTAGCCGTGGTAGCCCTTGAAGGTCGGCACGCCGCCCTGGTCGCGGATGCCTTTGTCGGCGAGGCGGTCGATTTCACGCAGCGTCATGCCGGCCTTGGCCGAGCGCATCAAGGTCGCGAGAACGCTCGAAGTGATCTTGCCGCTGCGGCGCATGATCTCGATCTCGCGCGCCGATTTAATCGTGATCATAACGCGGCTTCTTTCCCACCGATGGCATGCAGCACGTCCGCGGTCACCTCGTCGATCGACTTGAGCCCGTCGATGTGCGCGAGGAGGTGCGCGCCCGCATAGTACGCGACGAGCGGCTTTGTCTTCTCATCGTATGTGGCCAGGCGCTCGACGACGACGCCGCGCGTGTCGTCCGGGCGCTGCACGAGCGGTCCCGCATCTTCATCGTCGATGCCGGCAATCTTCGGCGGATTGAAGACCGAATGGTACGTTCGCCCGGTGCGCGGATTCGACCAGCGCCCGGCCAGCCGCTCGACGAGCGTTTCGCGGTCGGCCTCAAAGAGCAGGACGGCCGTGAGCGGGTGGGTGAGTCGCCCCAGTAGCGCGTCGAGCGCTTGGGCTTGCGCGACGGTGCGCGGAAAGCCGTCGAGTACGAAGGACTCGAGACCGCGCATCTCGCCTTCCATCATCGCGACGATCACGTCGTCGGGAACCAGACCCCCCGCCTCCATATAGGACTTGGCCTGGCGGCCGAGCTCCGTGCCGCTCGCGACGTTCGCGCGCAGAATATCGCCCGTCGAAATTTGCGGGACCCCGAAGCGGTCCTGGAGGACTTTGGCCTGCGTGCCTTTGCCGGCACCGGGCGGCCCCAGAAATACGAGACGCATCGCCCGCGTGACCTCTGGGCTCATCGCTTGATAAAACCCTTGTAGTCGCGCATCGCCAGCCGTGCTTCGATTTGCGTCATCGTGTCGAGCGCGACACCCACGACGATCAGCAGCGAGGTCGAACCGAGGTAGAACGTCGTGACGCCGAGCCCGCGCTGCAAGGTCGAGGGCAGGATCGCGAGCAGGCCGAGGTAGACGGCGGCAACCGTCGTGATCCGCAGCAGAATGCGCCGGATGTAATCTTCGGTCGGTCCGCCCGGACGGATGCCGGGAATGAACGAGCCGCTCTTCTTGAGGTTGTCGGCGATGTCTTTGACGTTGACGACGATCGAGCTGTAGAAGAACGTGAACATCACGACGAGCACGAAGTACGCCAGGTTGTACAGGAAGCTGTTCGGGCTGAAGTACGTTTGCAGCGCGAGCGACGTAGCAGTCGAGTTCGCCGGAATTTCGATCGGGCCGAGGTGCCAGTACGTCGGCGCGACGCCGGAATGCTGGAACCACGAGAGCGCCTGTTGCGGCAGCAAAAGAATCGAAATTGCGAAGATGATCGAGATGACGCCCGAGTTATTGAGTCGCAGTGGAATGTACGAGGAACGGCCCGCGAACATCTTGCGGCCCACGACCCGGCGCGCTTGCTGCACGGGGATGCGGCGCTGGCCCTGATACATGAAGATGATCGAGATGATCGTGAAGAGCGCGATCGCCAGGAACAGCACGAGGCCGAGCACGTTGAGCCCTTCCTTCTGCCCCGCCTGAATCGTCTGCCCGACGTAGGTCGGATAGCGCAGCACGATGCCGATGAAGATGATGAGCGAGACGCCGTTGCCGATGCCTTTGTCACTGATCTGTTCGCCGAGCCACATCAGGAAGAGCGTCCCCGCGACGAACGCGATCACGGCAAAGACGATGAACTGCCACGAGGGATCGTAGAAGACACCGGCGCGGCTCATGTTGATGGACATCGTGGTGCCCTGCACGATCGCGAGGACGATCGTGAGCCAGCGCGTGTATTGGCTGATCCGTTTGCGGCCTTCCTCGCCGCCTTTTTTCGCGAGCTCCTCGAGCTGCGGCAACACGACCGTCATCAGCTGCATGATGATCGACGCGTTGATGTACGGCGTGATGCCCATCGCGATGATCGAAAGCCGCTGCAGCGCACCGCCGGAGAGGAAGCCCAGGAAGTTGTAGAACGTACCGCCGCGCAGCAGGTTCTGCCAGCGCACGTCGTCGACGCCGGGCAGCTGCACGTGGATCATGAAGACGAACGCCGCAAAGGCGAACAGCACGAAGCCGACGCGTTTGCGAATATCGGGAACCAGGAGAGCGGCGCGAAGATTCTCGAGCAACGCTAGGCTTCGGCCGGCCCGGCCTGCTCGTCGTCGCCCAAATGAGCGCCCGCGGCCTGCAACGCTTCGCGCGCGGTGCTCGAGAACACGACGTCGCGGAACCGCAACCCGGCTGGAACGGTCGCGCCCGACTTGTTGCCGCCCAAGATCTTTACGCCGTCGGGAGCCTTGGAGATCAGCTTGTGCTCGACGAGCGACTGCGGCGAGATTTCGACTGCGGCATCCCAGTTCGCCAGCGCCGCGACGTTGACGACCGCAAAAGTCGTGCGGAAATGCCCGATGTCGCGCGCCTTTTGCGAGTAGCCGCGCTTGTGCGGCAGGCGGCGTGCCCACGGCGTCTGACCGCCCTCGAAGGCCGGTCCCTTGCCGCCACCCGAACGCACCGTCTGCCCCTTGCCGCCCTCGCCGCCGGTCTTCACCATGCCCGAGCCGTGGCCACGTCCGATGCGCACGCGCTTGGGACGCGCGCCTGCGTTCTCACGTAGTGTTGCGAGCGTCATGCCGGGGGCACTGGACGTAAGGCCTTCACCGCGCGCGACCGCAGGCGCCGGCGCTTTCTGCGCGGCAGCAGCGGATGATTTACGGGTCGACTTCGTCTTTGCCATGATTGCCTTTTTTAATGAGCGCGAGCTTACGCGTAGAGCTCGGCGACCGTTTTGTCGCGGAGCCTCGCGACGGTCTCGGCAGTTTTTAGCGAACGCAGCGCCTCGTACGTTGCGAGCACGACGTTGATCGGGTTGGAGCTGCCGAGTGATTTCGTGAGGATGTCGTGGATGCCCGCGAGTTCGAGGACCGCGCGCATCGGGCCGCCGGCGATGACGCCCGTACCGGGGGCCGCCGGCTTCATGAAGACGCGGCCGGCACCAATCTGGAACGTAACTTCGTGCGGGATCGTGCGCTCGACCATCGGCACGGTGATCATCGCCTTCTTCGCCTGCTCGACGCCCTTGCGGATCGCCTCGGGCACTTCGCCCGCTTTGCCGATCGCAAAGCCAACGCGGCCTTTGCGATCGCCGACGACGACGAGCGCGGAGAAGCTGAAGCGCTTACCACCCTTGACGACCTTCGCGACGCGATTGACGCGCACGACGTTCTCTTCGATCCCCGAGTTGTCGCGATCGCGACCTCTATTATACACGCGTTAGAACTCCAGTCCGGCTTCGCGCGCCGCTTCGGCGAGGGCCGCGACGCGGCCGTGATACTTGAGGCCCGACGTGTCGAACACGACGGCATTGATGCCGGCCTCCTTGGCTTTGCGACCGATCGTCTCGCCGATTTTGCGCGCCGCGTCGACGTTCGTACGCGAGTCGAGTCCGGAGAGCGCACCCTCGCGGGTCGACGCCGCGACGATCGTATGGCCGCGCGCGTCGTCGATGACGGCGGCATAGATGTGGTGCAGCGTGCGATGGATTTGCAGGCGTGGTCGGTCGGCCGTGCCGGCCACCTTTTTGCGCAGCCGGGCGTGACGCTTGACGCGCTGCGCGTTTTTGCTCACTGACGGCATTATTTCTTGCCCGCCTTACCGGCTTTGCCGAGCTTCTTGCGCACGACTTCGCCTTCGTAGCGAACGCCTTTGCCTTTGTAGGGCTCCGGCGGACGCAGGCTGCGAATCTCCGCGGCGACTTGCCCGACCTGTTGTTTGTCGATACCGTCGACGTGCACGCGGTTCGTGCCCTCGACGGCGAACGTGATGCCTTTGGGCGCCGCGTACGAGACCGGGTGTGAATAGCCGAGCGTGAGATTCAAGTTGTCGCCGGATTTGGCGGCGCGGTAACCCACGCCGTTGATCTCGAGGCTCTTACGAAACCCCTTCGAGACGCCTTCGACCATATTCGCAACGAGCGTGCGCGTGAGACCGTGTGCGGAGCGATGCTCCTTCGCATCACCGTTGCGCTCGACGACGATCTGCGCGCCGTCGACTTTCACGGCGACCACGGGCAGCACGTGCTGCGCGAGCTCACCCTTGGGACCGCTGACGCGCACGACGTGGTCGGCCACCTCGACAGTGACTTTTTCAGGAATGGCGACGGGCAGTTTACCGATGCGTGACACGTCGATGCTCCCCACTCGGCCGGCCGAAATTACCAGACATACGCGAGCACCTCTCCGCCGCAACCTTCGCGCTTCGCGCGCTTGCCGGACATGATGCCCTTGCTCGTCGACATGATGACGAGGCCCAGTCCGCCGAGCACGCGCGGAATCTCGCCGCGCCCGGTGTAGACGCGCAGACCCGGGCGGCTGATGCGGCGCAGTCCGGTGATGACTTTTTCTTTTTCGGGGCCGTACTTGAGCGTGACGCGCAGGACGCCTTGCGGGCCTTCGGCGACGCGTTCGAATTGACGGATGAAGCCCTCTTCGCGAAGGATCTCCGCAACGGAGATCTTCATCCTCGACGCCGGAATGTCGACGGTCTCATGGTTCGCGGTATTGGCGTTCCGGATGCGCGTCAACATGTCCGCGATCGGATCGGTAATAACACCCATTAGGTTGCGTCCCTTCGGGCCGCAACGAAACGGTGTGGGATAGTCGCCCTCAATTCCATACTACCAGCTCGCCTTCGTGAGGCCGGGGATGAAGCCGCGGTGTGCGTTCTCGCGCAGACAGATGCGGCACATGCCGAACTTGCGATAGTAACCACGCGGACGTCCGCAGGTAAGGCAACGGTTATGCTGCCGCACCGCGAACTTCGGCGTGCGTTTCGACCGCTCGATACTCGAGGTCTTAGCCATTATGAAACCCTACCTCCACGCGAGCGTGAAACGGAAGCGTTGCTCGAAGCGTTCTCGGTGCGTTCCTTTTGGAGCGGAAGCCCCATCTGCGTGAGGAATTCCGTCGCTTCTTCGTCGTTTTTCGCGGTCGTTACGATCACGATGTCCATGCCGCGCATCTTATCGACGCGATCGTAGTTGATCTCTGGGAACACGATTTGCTCGCGCAAGCCGAGATTGTAGTTGCCGCGCCCGTCGAACGACTTGCGCGAGAGGCCGCGAAAGTCGCGAATGCGCGGCAGCACGATATTGAAGAGCTTATCGAGGAAGACGTACATCCGCTCGCCGCGCAGGGTGACCTTCGCGCCGATGTTCATCCCTTCGCGCAGCTTGAACGCCGCGATCGACTTCTTGGCCTTCGTGATCACGGGTTTCTGGCCGCTGATCGCCTGCAGCTCTTGCGCGGCGGTATCGAGCACTTTTGAATTCGTGATCGCTTCGCCGACCGACATGTTGATCACGACTTTGTCGAGCCTGGGCACCATGTGCACGTTCTTGTAACCGAACTTGTCGATCATCTTCTTGCGCACGTCGCCATCGTAGCGCTCGCGTAAACGCGTCGCCGCCATAGCTATTTGCCCTTCGCCGGCACGAGGAGATCCTCGCCCGAACGCACGGAAACGCGTACGACGCTGCCGTCGTCTTTGCGGAGGCGCCGCACGCGCGACGGAAGACTCGTCTTGGGATCGATGACCTGCAGCGCGGAAATCGGAATTGGGGCTTCCTTTTCGAAGATGCCGGCCGACTTCGCGCCGTCGACGCCCTGCTTCGCGTGGCGTTTTACGACGTTGAGGCCCTCGACGGTCGCAACGCCCTCTTTTGGAAAGACCGCCTTGACCGTCCCCCGCTTCCCTTTTTCACGGCCGCGGCGCAGAACGACTGCGTCGCCCTTAACGATGTGCGGCTTCGCCACGGCTTGCATTAGTTGCATCCCTTCGGGCCGCAACGAAACGGTGTGGGAGTATCGCACGTGACGTCCATACTCATAGCACCTCCGGGGCGAGCGAAGCGATCTTGAGAAAGCCGCGGTCGCGCAGCTCGCGGCAGACCGGTCCGAAGACGCGCGTGCCGCGTGGGTCGAGATTGTCTTTCTCGCCCTTGATGATCACGCACGCGTTCTCGTCGAACTTGATGAAGGAGCCGTCGGGACGTTTCATCGGCTGCGAGCAGCGCACGACGACCGCCTTGACGACTTGGCCCTTCTTGACGGCCGCGCCCGGGATCGCGCTCTTGACCGTGCCGACGATGATGTCGCCGACGAAGGCATAAGGATGCCGCGACCCGCCCTGCACGTGAATGCAAAGCAGTTCCCGAGCGCCGCTGTTATCGGCGACTTTGAGCCGCGTCTCTTGTTGAATCATCTAAACACCGCACGGGACGTGCGGTTCGTCGCCCCGCTCCTCATTTGGCGCGCTCGACGATCTCGAGCAGCCGCCAGCGCTTGTCGCGCGACATCGGCCGCGTCTCCATGATGCGCACCGTGTCGCCGAGCTTCGCGTCGTTGCGCTCGTCGTGCGCCTTGAAGCGCACCGACTTGCGCACGATCTTCTTATAGGTTGGATGCGGGACGCGCGTCTCGGTCACGACCACGATCGTCTTGTCCATCTTGTCGCTGCGCACGACGCCCTGCTTGATGCGGCGACGGTGGCGCTCGGGCGCGCTCTCCGCGCTCGGGGTCTCCACGTTAGGCTGCTCCATGTTTGGCCTCCGCGAGGCGCTTTTCACTGATGACGGTCGCGATCTGCGCGTACTCGCGCTTCGTCGCTTTCACGCGGCTAAAATCCGAGAGGTGCCCCGTGCGCAGCTGGAAGCGCAGGTTGAAAAGTTGCTCTTTGGTCTCGCGCGCCTTCTGTTGCAATTCGGCGACGGTGAGGTCGCGCAACTTGCCGAGCTCGTCGTGCTTCACGAGACGGCCTCCGCTTCAGAGGCGCGGCTGATGATCTTGGTGGAGATCGGCAGCTTCGCGGAGGCGAGACGCAAGGCTTCGCGCGCGACGGACTCCGGCACACCCGCGAGTTCGAAGAGCACGCGGCCCGGACGCACGACGGCGACCCAACCCTCGGGATTGCCCTTACCGGAACCCATGCGGACCTCGGCCGGCTTCTTCGTGACGGATTTGTCGGGGAACACTTTGATCCACACCTTACCGCCGCGCTTGATGTGGCGGGTCATGGCGATACGCGCCGCCTCGATTTGGCGGTTGGTCATCCAAACCGGTTCGAGCGCTTGCAGGCCGTACTCACCAAAGGTCAGCGTGTTGCCGACGAGCGCTTTGCCCGTCATGCGGCCGCGGTGCTGCTTGCGCCATTTGACGCGTCTGGGAGTGAGCATTACTGCGGTGCCTCGCTACTCTCACCGCTCGTGTCGAGCTCGGGACGATCGTGCGTTCCGGCGCCGGGAGCGGCCTCGGGATGCGTCGCGGTCGGAGCCGACGACGGCGCGCCGGGGCGCTCCCCGGCGTCGGTCGTGTGTTGCGATGCAGGCTCGGGCGACGAGATCTCTTCGAGACCGGCCGGACGCTGCGCGTCCACGTCGTGAACCGCCGCGCCGCCGTGCTCGCTCGTCTGCGTCGGGTGACCCGGCTGCGCGAACGCGCCCTCGGTCTCGCTCTCGAGCGATGCGTTTTTATCGTGTTCGATCTCGCGTACGGGCGGCAGCGCAAGGCCATCGCCGTCCGAGCCGCCGGGCGCTCCGCCGTTGCGGGCAGGCCCCGCGGCGCCGGCGCCGGCGGGAGCGCCGGGCGCGCCGCCCCGACCGCGTCCGCCGCGACGGTCGTTACGCCGGTCACGGAAGGTCGCGCGCTCGCCCATCGGCGTCCGTTCGGGTTTTGCTTCGCCCCGGTTGAGCATCTGCTCGGGGAGAACTTCACCTTTATAGATCCACACCTTGACGCCGATGCGGCCGAAGGTCGTGAAGGCCTCGACGTGCGCGTAGTCGATATCGGCGCGGAGCGTATGCAACGGAACCTTACCATCGTGGTTCTGCTCGGTCCGCGCGATCTCGGCGCCGCCCAGACGCCCGGAGCACATCACCTTGACGCCGCGCGCGCCGGCCTTCATGGTCCGCATGATGGCTTGCTTCATGGCGCGACGGAACGCGATGCGCTTCTCGAGCTGATCGACGATGTTCTGGCCGACCAGGCGCGCATCGAGTTCGGGATATTTTATCTCGACGACGTTGACCTGAACGTTCTTCTGCGTGAGACGCTCGAGATTCTTACGGATATCTTCGATGCCGACGCCGCGCTTGCCGATGATGATGCCGGGCTTGGCCGTATGCACGATGACGCGCGCCTGGTTCGTGCGGCGTTCGATCTCGACTTTCGAGATCGCGGCGGCGCGGGTCAAACGCCCGAAGTACTTGCGGATCGCCTGGTCTTCATGCAGCCAGAGCTTATAATTCTTTTTCTCGAACCAGCGACTGTCCCACGTGCGGGTGATGCCGAGCCGCAGTCCGACCGGATGGATCTTCTGTCCCATAGTTACTCCGACGCTCCGGCAGCGGCCGCTGCGGCTTTGGGCTTACGCGTACGCCGTTTGGGCGCCGCACCAGCCGCGACATTACGCCGACGCGTATCGACGGTCGAAAGCGCGATCGATGCGCCCGGCTTCTTCTTGGGTTGATGCTTGGGCGGCGTGCTGCCGACGGCGATCGTTACGTGCGACATGCGCTTACGTTTGAACGCCGCGCGGCCTTGCGCGCGCGGGTCGAGCCGGCGCGTGTACGAGCCACCCGGGCCGCCGTCGACGGTGATCTTCGTAACGAAGAGGCCGTCGGTTGCCATATTGTGATTGTTTTCTGCGTTGGCAACGGCACTCTTGAGCAGCTTCTCGATCGGCTCGGATGCGAAGACGCCGGAGAATTGCAGCAGCACGAGCGCTTCGCGCACCGTCTTGCCACGAATCGCATCCGCGACGCGGCGCAACTTGCGCGGCCCCACGCGGGCGAACTTGAGGTGCGCGAACGCCTGCGCACGCTCGGCGGTCTGTGCGTCGGCCATTCAGTTGCGTCCCTTCGGGCCGCAACGAAACGGTGTGGGAGTATCCCTGCCGATCGTCATGTTACTTTACCGCACTCTTCTCTTGACCGGAATGGCCTTTGAAGGTGCGCGTCGGTGAGAACTCGCCGAGCTTGTGGCCGACCATGTTTTCCGTCACGAAGACCGGAATGTGCGTCTTGCCGTTGTGCACGGAGAGCGTATGACCGACCATCTGCGGGACGATCGTACTCGAACGCGCCCACGTCTTGATGACGCGCTTCTCGCGCGTGCTGTTCATCTTCTCGACTTTATTGAGAAGATGGTCCGCCACGAAGGGACCCTTCTTGAGAGAACGACCCATTAGCGGGCGCGTCCCTTGGGTTCGCGACGGATTGATGCGGGCGAGCTGCTGCTAAAGTCCATCATTTCGATCCCCGTTTACGAACGATCATCTTTGTCGTGCGCTTGTTCCGGCGCGTCTTCTTGCCCATCGTCATCTGACCCCAAGGCGTGGTCGGCGGCCTTCCGGAGGTAGAGCGCGCCTCACCACCGCCGTGCGGATGGTCGACCGGGTTCATCGCGATACCGCGCACCGACGGGCGCTTGCCCATGTGCCGGATGCGGCCGGCTTTACCGATCACGACGTTCTCGTGATCGAGGTTGCCGAGTTGGCCGATCGTCGCTCGGCACACGAGCAGTATCCGCCGCACTTCGCCCGAGGGCATACGAACCTGGGCGTAATCGCCTTCCTTCGCCATCAGCTGTGCGGCCGATCCGGCGCTGCGCACGAGCTTCCCGCCTTCGCCCGGCCGCAGTTCGATGTTGTGAATGACCGTACCGAGCGGAATATTTTTCACGGGGAGGCAGTTGCCGGTTTTGATGTCGGCCGTATCGCCCGATTGGACGCTCTGGCCGATCTCGAGCCCGACGGGCGCGAGAATGTAGCGCTTCTCGCCATCCTTGTAATTGAGCAGCGCGATGCGCGCCGAGCGGTTGGGATCGTACTCGATCGCCGCAACTTTTGCGGGAATCGCGTCTTTCTGCCGCTTGAAATCGATAATACGGTACTGCCGCCGCGTGCCGCCGCCTTTATGGCGCACCGTAATGTGACCGTTGTTGTTGCGGCCGGAATGTTTCTTCTTGACCTCGACGAGGGACTTCTCGGGTTTTTTCTTGGTGAGGTCCTTGGTGTCGATCGTCGTGATGAAGCGCTGCCCCGCCGACGTTGGACGATAACGTTTAACTGCCATACTATCCTACTGCTCGAACGGGTTGACGCCGCCCAGCTCGATTTTCTGGCCGGGTTTGAGCGTGACGATTGCTTTTTTCCAGTCGGACTGCTTGCCCGACGTGCGCACGCCGCGACGCGCGAAGTTCTTGAGCTTGCCGCCGACGTTCACCGTGTTGACCTTGATCACGTCGACCTTGAAGATCTCGTTGACCGCATGCCGGATCTGCGTCTTCGTCGCGCGCGGATGCACTTCGAAGGTGTACTGACTGACGACCGTGCCCGTCATCGACTTTTCGGTAATCATCGGCGCCACGATGATATCGCGAGCTTCCATTTAAAGGCCACCCCACGTTGCGGGGTGGCTGGCGCTCCGCAGCGCTTCCGGCACTACCGCGCCGAAAACGCCGCTGCACGCCCCCGCGCCGACGATGCGGCGCGGGCCCCCAAAACTCTTATGCATTGCTCTTCTCCTGGCGCGTGAGAAAGGCGGCGCCGAGTTCGTCGAAGGCGGCCGTCGTCAGAACGAGGCGCGCATAGCCCAGCACGTCTTTGACGTCGAGGGCGCCCGTCTGCGTGACGCCGGCGCGCTCGAGGTTGCGGCCGACGCGCGCGAGTTCGGCGCCGATGGCGACGTGCTCGCTCTGGGCGTACACGACGAGCGTGCGCGGGCCGGACTTAGCGGCTTTGGGCGAACCGAAGAGCAGGCCGGCGAGATCCCGGGTCTTGGCGATGTCGAAGCCGTCGGTTGCGAGCACGGTAACGCTGTCGCTTGCGAAGCGGTCGCTGAGCGCAGCGCGCAGCGCAGCTTTGCGTTCCTTCTTATTGAGGCTCACGACGTAGTCGCGCGGCTTGGGACCGAAGACGACGCCACCGTGACGCCACTGCGGCGAGCGGTTCGAGCCCTGACGCGCCCTGCCGGTGCCCTTTTGGCGCCACGGTTTGCGGCCGCCGCCCGAGACTTCGTCGCGCCGTTTGGTCGACGCGGTGCCGGCACGCGGATTGCTGAGCTCGCGGAAGACGGCGCGGAACATGACGTTCGTCGCGACGGAGCCGGTCTTCGCGAAGGCCTGGGGAATCGCAGCATCGCGAACGGTCGCGCCCTTGATATCCATCACGTTCGGCATTTACTTGCCGGCCTTCGCCGGAGCCGCAGCGACCGGCGCCTTCGGCGGCCGGACGGCGCTCGAGACCAGGACGAGTGCGTTCTTGGGACCCGGGACCGGGCCACGGACGAGCAGGACGTTGCGCTCGGCATCCGCGCGGACGACTTCGAGGTTCTGATGCGTCGTTCGGTCGACGCCAAAGTGGCCGGGGCGCCGCGACCCGCGCGGGGTGTGGCCGGAGTTGGTGTCGCCGTTGGAGCCAGGCTGACGATGGATCATCGAGCCGTGGCTGCGGCCGCCGCCCGAAAACTTGTGTCGCTTGATGCCGCCGGAAAAGCCGTGACCTTTGGAGACGCCGACGACATCGACGCGGTCCCCCGCGGCGAACACGTCGACCGCGACCGTCGCGCCGACGCCCGGCGCACCTTCGATCGAACGGCGAAACTCGCGGACATACTTCTTAGCGGTGTCGATCCCGGCTTTTTTGAAGCGCCCCGCCTCGGGCTTGGTCAGCCCGTTCTTGCGAGCATCGGCAAATGCGAGCGCGACGGCCTCGTAGCCATCCGAATCGACCGTTTTGCGCTGCAGCACGGTGCACGGGCCCGCCTCAATGACGGTAACCGGCACGTACCGCCCATCGGCGGTAAACACGCTCGTCATCCCGACCTTCCGGCCGATGATGTTCTTCATTTCAACTCCACGGGGCCTGGCGTACATCTTGTTTCCACCGCCGCGGCGCACAAAGAGGCGTTCGCAGCGAGGACCACAACCCGCGTAGGATATCAGGCCCGGGTAAGGCTGTCAAACGCAGATCGGGTCCTGACAACACAGATCGGGGTTTCTGCGAGCACCCGAGGCTCTTTGGCGAGCGAGTGCTACGCGCGTTCGGGTTCGCGGCTCGCACCGGCAATTGCGCCCGCCGAACCGCCGTAGGTCGCGCGCATCTCGCGTTTGAGCAGCTTGCCCGCGCCGTTGCGCGGAAGCGCAGCGGCAAAGATGACGCGCTTGGAAACTTTGAACGCGGCGAGTGACGTGCGGGCGTGCGCGATCAGCGTCGCCTCATCGGTTTGCGCGCCTGGCCGGACGACGACGATCGCGGTAAACCGCCTCGACCCAGCGTGCATCGGGGAGTGCGATCACGGCGACCTCCGAGACCGCCGGGTGCGTGAAGAGCGCTTCCTCGACCTCGCGGCTCGCGACGACGACGCCGCCTGTATTGATGACGTCCTTGATGCGGTCGACGATGTAGAGCTAGCCGGCGTCGTCGCGGTAGCCGACGTCGCCCGAATGGAACCAGCCCCCGGCGAAGGCCTGGACGGTCTCGGCCTCCTTGTGCCAATAACCATCGCAGAGGTGCGGCGAGCGGTGCACGATCTCGCCGCGTTCGCCCGGCGCGACGTCCCGCAGCGCTCCGTCGACGACACGCGTCTCGACATCGAGACCGCGCGCCCCGCCGAAGCCGGGCGGTCGTCGTGTTCCGCGGGACCGAGCACGGTCGCCAGCGGCGCGATCTCGGTTTGACCGTAGCAGTTGTACGGCCGCGCGCGCGGCAACCGCCGGCGCAACTCCTCGAGCACCGGCACGGGCATGATCGAGGCGCCGTAGTAGAGCCGCTCGAGGCTCGAGAGGTCGCGGCGGTCGAAATCGTCGCGCCGCAACAGACTGATCCACACGGTCGGCGGTGCGAAGAACGAGGTGATTCGCTCTTCCTCGATGAGGCGCAGGCAGAGCGCAGGTTCCGGCGCCCGCACGAGACGCGTCTGGGCGCCCACGAGTAGTTGCGGCATCGTGAAGACGTGCATTTGCGCGCAGTGGTACAGCGGTAAAGCGGCGAGGGCCCGGTCCGTGGCGGCGAAATCGAGTGCCATCACGGCGCTCGCGTACTCGGCGACGAGCGCGCGGTGCGACATCATCGCCCCCTTCGGAGCGCCGGTCGTGCCCGAGGTATACAAAAGCTGCGCGAGCTCTTCGTCGCGCGGACCGGCGAGGTCCACATCGCCGGCATCCGATTGCGCGAAGCGCAGCACGTCGAACTCGCCGCCGTCGACGAAGGTGCCTCGCAGGGTGACGCCGCTTCGCGCCGCAGCATCGCTCGCGACGATGACGAGCGCTTCGTCGAAGAAAAGCGCACGTGCTTCCGACTGCTCGATGACGTACGCGAGTTCGGCCGCCCCGAGCGCGAAGCTCGCCGGAACGTGAATGAGACCGGCCCGCACGCAGCCGAACCATGCCAAGAGATACGCATCGGAATTCCTTCCGAAGGCGACGATGCGGTCGCCGGGTCGCAAGCCGAGCGCCAGCAGGCCACGGGCGACGGCGTTTGCCGCGCGGTCGAGTTCGGCGTACGCCCACGTCCGTTCGTCGTAACGCAGCGCAATTCGCGAACCGAACTTTGCGCTCGCACGGCGCAGCGCCGTACCGACGGTGTTGCGTTGCGCCAAACGCACGGGATCGTCATGCGCGAGAACCATGACACCTCCGCTCCCTTAAGGTGAGCCGTCTTTGCCCACCGCGCCCGGCACTCCCCGTACTTGGGAGTCGAATGCTTGCGCGAATCGAGCGCGCAAAGGTATCGTCGAGCACGCGGCGCACCCAGCTTGGCAAGCAATAATCGGCATACTTTTCGTGTCAGACGTCACGCTGTTCTCCGTTGCCTTGACGATCGCCGGCGCTTTGGCCGGTGGCGCAATCGTTTCTTTTCTGGGCGTCGTGGCGGCTCGCACGAGACGTCGCGAGTCGATCGTCATGCCGCCGTCCCACTGCGGCGTTTGCGCATCGCCGATTCGACCCTACGACAACGTACCGGTCCTATCATGGCTCGTCTTACGCGGCCGCTGCCGCGACTGCGGAACGCGGCTTCCGGTCCGAGACTTCGTTTTCGAAATCTGCGGCGCCGTTCTCGGCGCGCTCGTTGTCAGCCGGCTCTTGCGTTAAGGGTCCTCGCGACGTTCGATCCACATCGCATCGCCGAAGGAATAGAAGCGATACTGCTGCGCAATGGCTTCATCATAAGCGCCCAGCGCGCGGCCGTAGCCGGCGAAAGCACAGATCAAGACCAGCAGCGTCGAGGCGGGCAGATGGAAATTGGTGAGCAGAGCGTCGGCGACAGCGAACCGGAAGCCGGGAGCGATAAAAATATCGGTGTCGCTTGGACCCGAAAGAACGCGTCCCGTCGAAAGCGCAGCCGCCTCGAGCGCGCGCAGCACCGTGGTTCCTGCCACGACGACGCGTCGTCGCTCATCCTTTGCGCGGTTGACTTCTTGTGCCGTGGCGCTGGGAATGTCGTACCGTTCCGCGTGCATGACGTGATCGCGGATCGACTCCGTCTCCATCGGTTTGAACGTGCCCAGACCGACGTCGAGAACCAGCGGCACCACCGTCACGCCGCGAGCGTGGATTTCGGCGAGCACGTTTGGCGTGAAGTGCAGCGACGCCGTCGGTGCGGCTACGCTGCCCGGCACGCGCGCAAAGACCGTCTGGTAACGCGCGTCGCGCGCGGCTGTGCCGCGGCCGACATACGGCGGCAACGGCATTTCTCCGTGGCGTTCGAGCAGTTCTTCGAGCGCAAGGCGCGTGTCGACGTGCACGACGCGGACCCCACCCGTCCGAACCTCCAGGACGCGAGCCGTCGCATCGTCACCGAATAGGACGCGCGTTCCCACTTGCAGTTTGCGCCCGGGCTTCGCGAGCGCCGTCCATTCGCGCGCCGCAAAATCGAAGGCACCACCGCTTGCCGGCCGTAGCAGAAAGAGTTCGGCGTGGCCACCACCCGGTTCGCGCCTGCCATGTAGACGCGCGCGAATCACCCGCGTCTCGTTGATGACGAGCACATCGCCCGTTCGCAACAGAGACGGAAAATCCGCGAAGGTCTTGTGCTCGATCGTCCGCTGGCGGAGTACGATCAGCCGCGCGCTCTCGGGAGGATCGGCGGGAACGCTTGCGATCAGTTCGGGCGGCAACTCGTAACGGTATGCGTCGGTTCGCAGAAGCGCGTCGTTGCGCGCGTCAGCCACGCCCGAATGCAATACCCGGAAAATAGAAGGCGACGATATTCTCGGCATTCATGCCGCTCTGGCCCAGCATCCGCGTTCCCCACTGACACAGGCCCACGCCGTGACCGCGGCCGGTGCCGGAGAGCGAAATGCTCCTTCCCTGGGACCCCAGAGCAGCGTCACGGATGTAGGTACTGCGCACGAGCGTCGGACTCACCGCCGTGCGGAACTGCGCGACCGGCGTCTCGAGCGTCGAGGACTTCCCGACGAACTCGATCGTACGCGGTCGTGCCGCCGGATCGTCCGCGTGCAGCGAGACGGAACGCACCGCGCCGCAGGACGCGAGTTGCTTTCCGAGCGCGCCCTCCACGAGCGTCAGCGGCACATCGGCTCGCCACGCGTAGTCCGGCGTGTTCGCGCAATTCGGATCGACGATACTGCGCAGGTACGGATACGGCGTATCCCACACCTCCCCGGCGTCGGCGGTGCGCCCGCCGCAACACGAGCTGTACGCCACGCGCGCGGGCAAGCCATCGTAGGTGACGATGACGCCCGCGGTCGCGTCGACCGCCGCGCGGCCCTCGACCGTCTCACCTTCGATGCCGCCATAGTTCTGGTCGGCATCGCCCGGCGTCACGTCGTAGGCTTTCTCCGGCCGTAGCTTGAGCAACGCATACGTGCGCGCGACGATCGCCTGCGCTTGCTGCGCACCCGGCGCCCAGGCTGCGCTCACTTCCTTACTGAGCACGCCGTAGAGATACGCGTCGAGGGGAAGCGTGTTGACGAGCGCGTTGCGGCCGTCGGCGAACGGGACCGTCGCGTACGTTCCGCGGTACGTCCGGCCGTTCCACGCGAAGTGCCACGCGTCGAGCGTCTGCGGCGTCGCGTAGCCACCCGTTGAGAGCAGCACGCGAACCTGATGCTGCACGGCGACCTCGTCGCCGACATCGAGGCCGCCGGTCGCGCGCGCGATCCGCGGCCGCCCGCCGCAAACCAACGCCGTCGCCGCCGCCGAAGCAAGGAAGGCGCGGCGATCGAGGGACCGGCCCGTCGTCGAACGAGTTCGACTCATTGCTCGCAGAATTCGCATCGCCGCCCAAACCCGCCTGTGCGGCAGCGCCGAACCTAGCCGACCCTCGTCAAAGCCGCGCAGAGAATGCCGGCCTCGCCCGGATCCGTCGCCCTGCGATCTGCGAGCACGCTACCATAGACGTTGTGCTGGCCTGCGAGCATCGCGCACTCCCACGCCCGATCCGTGGCGAACTCCGGCCGCAGATCGTGCAGTAACTCGCGCCGCAGGGTGATCGGCTCGGTCAGCGTTGGCGGGTGGTTGATCTCGACGATCAGCAGCAGCCTACCGCCGACCTTCGTCACGCGCTTGATCTCGGCGATGGTCGCCGGCAGATCGTCGACGTGATCGAGTGAATTGAAGCTCGTCACGACGTCGAAGAAGGCGTCCGCGAACGGGATGCTCTCGGATGGCGCGGCGACGTACGTCATGCGGTGCTGGTCGGACCCGAGCTTCCGATACGCATCGGCGAGCGGATCGAGCCCGACGCGAAGCGCCGCCATATCGGCCCATTCCAGGCTGCCGCGCGGGCCGCAGCCGATGTCCAAGACATTCTTGCCTGCGTAGTCTACGTTCGAGAGCCCGAACGTCGTCGTATAAAACTGCTCGTAGTGCGAATGATTCAACTCGCCCTCGACTCGGTGGCGGCCGCGCCAGAACGCCAGCTCGTGGTCGCCCTTCGTTTTCGCTCGCCGTAAGAAACTCAGAATCGACACGACGCACCTCGCCAGTGGACCTTCGCGTCGCTCTTAAAGCAGCCTTTGTTGCCTAGCGAGATTAGCGTCCCCGGGCATCGGCAACTCGAGATGGTCGTAGGCCTCGGGCGTGACTTTGCGTCCACTCGCGGTTCGGATCACGAGGCCGATCTTGAGCAGATACGGCTCGACCACGTCTTCGAGCGTTTCGGCATCTTCGGTGAGCGTGGCCGCAATGGCGCCGAGGCCGACGGGACCGCCGCGATACTGCTCGGCGATCGTTCGCAGAAAGGCGCGATCGAGGCGGTCGAGGCCGCGGCCGTCGACCCCTTCGCGTGCCAATGCCTCGTTGGCAACGTCTTCCGTAATCGTACCGTCGGCCCGCACTTCGGCAAAGTCGCGCACGCGCCGGAGCAGCCGATTCGCGATGCGCGGCGTACCGCGGCTGCGGCGCGCGATCGTCGCCGCACCGGCTGCCTCCATCGGAATCCCGAGCACGCCGGCGCTCCGCGTCAGAATGCGGCGCAGCTCTTCATCGCTGTAGTAATCGAGGTGGTACGTTAGGCCGAAGCGCTCGCGCAGCGGCGCCGAGAGCATGCCGGCCCGCGTCGTCGCGCCGACGAGCGTGAAACGCTCGACCGGAATCTTGTACGTCTTGGCATAGGCGCCGCTGTCCATGACGATGTCGACGCGGAAATCTTCCATCGCGGGATACAGAAACTCTTCGACGACCGCGCCCAGGCGATGAATCTCGTCGATGAAAAGCACGTCGCCTTCCTGCAACGCCGTCAGAATGCCGACGAGATCTTTGGGTTTGTCGAGCGTCGGGCCCGACGTCGGCCGCAGCGCGCGTCCGAGGTCGCGTGCGATGAGGGCCGCAAGCGTCGTCTTGCCCAGACCCGGCGGTCCGTAGAACAAGATGTGCTCGAGCGGTTCGTTACGGCGTTTGGCGGCATCGATCGCAATTTTTAAGTTATCGACGACGGCGTGTTGACCGACGTACTCGTCGAAGGACCGTGGCCGCAGCGAGCTCGCAAGGAACGCCTCTTCGACCGTTTCTTCGGGCGCTACGACGCGCGACGCAACGTCGTTTGGGCCGAGCACGACCTTTCGCACATCCCGCCTCTCACCCATCGCTTACGCCTCTTCGCGACCGGGCGGCCGGGGCCCGGTAGAGCCCCTGGAGCGCTGCGCTTAGGACGCGCGGCTGTGTTCGTGGATATCGGCCCCTGTGATGAGACGCACGACCGTTTCCATATCGGTGTCCAGCGTCGCGACCGTACCGGCGTGAGCGCCATGCCGGAACACGAAGATACGGTCCGTCACGTCGAAGATTTGCGGCATGTTGTGACTGATCAAGATCACCGCGATACCGCGGTCGCGCACGCGCTTGATGAGCTCTTGAACGCCGCGCGACTCCTTGACGCCGAGCGCCGCCGTCGGCTCGTCCATGATGACGATCTTGCGGCTCCAGGCGACCGCCCGCGCGACGGCGACGCTCTGGCGCTGACCGCCGGAGAGATTCCCGACGCGCTGCCGCACGGACGGCAGGCCGACGCGCAAGCTCAAAATCTCCTCGCGCGCCTGAGCGCGCATCGTCTTTTTGCGCAGCAGGCGTAAGAAAGCGAGCGGCCCCGGCGTCGTCAACTCGCGGCCCAAAAAGAAGTTCTCCTCCACGTCCATGAGCGGAACGACCGCGAGCTCTTGAAACACCGTCTCGATGCCGGCGCGCCGCGCATCGAGCAACCCGCGGAACTGCACCGCCTTGCCCTCGACGTAGACCGTCCCTGTGTCGGGTATCAGGGCGCCAGAGAGAATCTTGATGAACGTCGATTTGCCGGCGCCGTTGTCGCCGCACACGCCCAGAACTTCACCTGCGTACAATTCGAAGTCGATGCCGCGCAGCGCTTGGATGGCACCGAAGGACTTGCTGATGCCCGTCGTATGCAGGATCGGCTGCGGCGCTGCGGTCGCCGCGGCAGCCGCTGCGCCGCTCACGACGGCAGAATCGGGGGCTCCTTGAACGCCTCCGCCATGCCTTGGGGCGTCTTGGACATGTCCCACTTCTTTTGATATTCGGCGATGTTGGCGCTATTGACGACCGGTAGTGACTGGGGCACGAAGGCTGGATAGTGTTTGCCTTGCAGCAGTCCTGAAAGGATCTGCACCGATTGATAGCCCCAACCCCAGTAGTCTTGCCCGACGGAGGCCTTGACCGTACCGTCTTTGATGAACGGCAACTCTTGCTCGAGGTAGTCGAAGGCGACGACCTGGAGCCCGGTCTTGGCGCGCGCCGTCAGTGTCGGCAAGGCACCCGGGCTGCTGAAAAGTGGCCACGCGCCGATCATGATGTAGCCGATCAAATTGGGGTGCGCGCGCAGCACGTTCTCGACCTGCGATACGCCGAGCGCCACGTCTTCGTTACAGAAGCTCGTGCCCGCGACAGTGAGGTCTTTAGAGAGCACCGTCTTGGCACCGCGGATGCGATCTTCGAGGTTCTGCGCCGATGGAAGCCCGCTGAGCATCCAAATGTCGCCCTTCTTGCCCTTGAGAAGATCGTTGAGCAGCTTCGCTTGCAGTTGTCCCGCCTTGAAGCTATCGACGCCGTAGAAGACGGCTCGTTTGCTGCTCGGCGAGTCGGAGTCCCAGGTAATGACTTTGATGCCTTTGGCAACGGCACGATTGATCGGCTCGAGCATCGTTTCGGCGGAGTCGCAACTCACGCCGATGCCGTTGTAACCCGCTGAGATGAGTCCGTCTACGACGGCCACTTGTTGCGATGCATCCGATTGCGCCGGACCGATGAACTTGAAGTCGACGTTGCCGAGCTCCTTGGCGCGCGCCTGTCCCCCGAAATCGGCCGACTTGAAGACCGGATTATTGAGGCCTTTGGGAACGACGGCGATCTTATAGCGTTTCTGATCGGCGGCGCGCGCGATATTGATCGATCCGAAGATCTCCGCCGCGCCCAGCGCGCCGGCAACGGCGGCTCCCCGTACCAGAACGTGACGCCGTGAAATCGTGCGATCGGACATGCAATCTCCTTTTCAGACGCGTCGCAAACGGCGACGGAGCTGATCGAAACTGACGGTGATGATAATGACGGTGCCGATGATGAGGTCTTGCCAATACTCGCCCCAACCCAGGATGTCGAGGCTATTGCGAATGAGTGCGAGCAGCGCGGCGCCGATGAGCACGCCGACCATCGTTCCCTCGCCGCCCGTGAGGCTCGCACCGCCGATAACGGCGGCGGCAATGCAGATCAATTCATAGCCGAGCGCGTTGCCGGGCGTCGCGGAACCCAGACGCGAGGCGAGCACGATGCCGCCGATCGAGCCGAGCAACGCCGCAGCGACATACATGATCCACTTCACGCGGGGCACGTTGATGCCGCACAAACGCGCCGCGCTCTCGCTGCCGCCGACCGCGTAGATATGGCGGCCCCAGCCGGTGTTGTTCATCAGAAACGCGCACACGACCGTAAGCACGATGAGAATGACCGCAGAAATCGGCAGCGGGCCCCAATAGCCCTGGCCGATCACCGTAAAGCCGTTGGCCGCGTTCACGGTTTGGCCGCTGACGATTCCGGTTGCGAAGCCACGAAAGACGCTCATCGTTCCGAGCGTTGCGATAAAGGGAATCAGCCCGATCCCGGTGATCAAGGCAGCGTTCAAGATCCCGCAGATTATGCCGACGCCGAGGCCGGCTCCGATCGCAAGCGGTATCGGCCAGCCGGCCCCTACAGCCAGGGCCGTGACGATACCGCTCAGCGCCATGTTTGCGCCGACGGAAAGATCGATGCCGCCGCCGATGATAACGATGGCCGAACCAAGCGCGGCCATCGCAATATACGAAAAATCCAGCGCGACCGATGACAGATTGTCGGCCGAGAGGAAGACGAAGCCGGTCTTGGCGGTCATGAACAGCGCCAAGAGCACGATGACACCGAGCACGCCGACCCACGGGATCGTGACCAGACCGACGAGCGGTCCGAAGCGGCGCGCCGGCACCGGCGGAGAAATCGATTCCGCCGCAGGTTCTTCATCCGCGGCGATTGTCTGCGCCATCGGCCTCGCTTTTCAACTGCCGAGTGGTGTCCCCTGTGAAAGTGTTATGCGCGCTCCGCGATCGCTACGCGCTCGTGGCCGTGAACGAGGATCGATTGCGCCAATTGCAAGCTCACGGTGCGTTCGGCGCCGCGCACGACGAGCGTGACGAGCCCGGCAATGCGGTCCCGTCCCCGCACGACGACGGCGGCGTCCGGCACGAGGCCGATCTCCGCGAGGAACGTCAGCAGCTCGGGCATGTCGTGACGCACTTCGACGACGCGCGTCTGCACGCCGGGTTCGAGTTCGCTGAGTTCCACCGTGCGATCGTGCTGCCACAGCGTGCCGTCTTTATTGGGGATCGGGTGACCGTGCGGGCAGGTCTTCGGGTGTCCGACGAAGTCTGCGAGATAGTCTTCGACCATCGGCGAGATCGCGTGCTCGAGCCGGCACGCTTCGGTTGCGGCGAGTTCCCACGGCACTTTGAGCACGTCGACCAAGAGCCGTTCCGCGAGCCGCTGGCGGCGCAAGGTCAGGGCCCCGATGCGCGTCCCATTCTCCGTCGGCATCACGCCGTGGCGTCCGTCATGAACGACGTAACCTTCCGCGTCGAGCCGCTTGAGCATCGCGGAAGCCGATGCGGCCGTAATGGAAAGTTCGTGCGCAACTTGCGACGTCGAAACCGGCTCGTGACCGTCATAGAGGCGCACGATCGCCTTGAGGTACATCTCGACGGTCGGACTGAGCTCGACGCCGTGGAGTTGGACGATCGATGGGATGGCCTTGATCGCCGGTGTAGCCATAACGAACCTCGAGACCTCGCTGAAACCGCTGTAGACTTAGACTTGCCTAAATCGAACTTCTGGGATATTGTTAGCGCGCTCTAACGGAACCTTTCGCTCGGGAGACGAGCCGCCGAAGCTCTGATGACGCAGCCGATTCCGCTCGAAACGTCCCGTCCCCGGCGTCGCTGGGTGCCCAAACCCGTCAGCGCGTCTCTCATCGGCGTGGTGCTTGTCGGCGCGCTCGTTGCGGGGACGGCCGCACTCCACGCGTTGCCCGGCGTCACGACGAGCGTCGAGTTCAAAATTTTGGGCATTGCGCTCGCGGTTGGGCTCGACGTGCTGGCACTCTCCATCGCCGTCGGCATCATGCAGATCGCCTGGGGTTCGCGCATCCGCATGGGTCTCGCATTTTCCGCCTCGGAAGTCCTGATGCAACTGGCCGGTTACGCACTGGGCACGAGCGTCGGTCACGTCATCGGGGCGATTGCGGACTACGCCGGCTTCGCGGTACTCGCCGCGGTCGGCGGATTCATCGTGTACGAGAGTTACGAATCCGCGGGCTCCAAACTCAGAGTCGATGCGGGCTGGGGTTTGCTAGCCGTATGCGCGTCGATCAGCCTCGACTCGCTCGGCATCGGGGTCTCACTGCCCGGCGTGCCACTGCCGCTCATTCCGCTGCTCGCCACCGTCGCCGTCAGCACGATCGTCTTTACCGGCGTCGGCTTAACGTTCGGCTCGCAACTCGGAGCACGCTACAAACGCATTGCCGAACGTACTGCCGGCGTGGTGCTCGTCGCGCTAGCCGTGCTCTTCACGATTCAACACCTCGCAGGCTGGGCCGTGTAAGGCGCCTCGTCCCTATGACGCTTCGGCGCGGCGATTCTTGAGGCGATACACGTGCGCGAGCAAGCTCTCCACATCTCGGATCGCGGGTGCGGCTGCGAGCGTCTCCGCGATCATCGCTTCCGCTTCACTGCGGCGATACTCCAGTTGCAGCAGTACCAGGAGCGCCTCTTCCGCAAAATCCGGAATTGCTTGCGCCGCACGCGGTTCGCCGTCGCGAATGAGCAGAAACTTCGTGACTTTACCTTGTAGCTTCGCGACGATGTCGCGCGCTTTTTGCTGACCGATTCCCGGCAGCTTCACGAGAAAAGCGTAGTCGCTCGCTTCGATCGCTTGTGCGATCCGCGCCATCGGCTGCGAGAACGCACGCGCGGCGGTCTTGGGACCGATGCTCGCGACCGAAATCAGCGCTTCGAAGAACTCCCGTTCGACCGCATTCGTAAACCCGAAGAACGTGAAGCGGCCGCTGTTGCCCTCGAGATTGAAGGCGGGATAGATTTCGAGCGTCACGCGTTCGCCGGGGTTCGCCGGCAGTTTCTCGGCAACGCACGGGGGCAACACCACGTCGTAGGCCAGACCTCCCACGTCGAGCAACACGAAGGCTTCGCCACGCTCCGCGACCTCGCCCGTGATCCGCGAAAACACTACGCGATACCGGCGCGCGCGAGACGGGTCTCGGTGCGCTCGATGTTGGCGAGCGCGAGCGCGAGCGCGAGCGCATCCGAAACGTCGTCGGGCTGGGGCACCGAGCGAAGCGCGAGATGGCGCATCACGACGCGTTTGACTTGCTCCTTGCGCGCCGCGCCCGAACCCGTGAGCGCGCGCTTCACGAGCGAGTGGCCCAGGTGCCGCAGGCGCACGCCGTGCGCGTACGCGGCCAGACAAATGACCCCGCGGGCGTGACCCATCAGGACGGCGGTCGTCGGATTCTTGTAACCGCTCCACAACTCTTCGACGACCATGACGTCGGGGCGTGTCGCGACGAGTACGCTGCAGAGTTCGCGATGAAGTTCGGCGAGCCGCGCTTCGAGCGGAGCGCGAACGCTCGGCGCAATGATTCCCCCTTCGACGAGCCGCGCGTCATCCGCGCTGCAGTCGACCGCGCCATAGCCCGTAACGCGCAGACCGGGATCGATGCCCAGAATGCGCACGACTAGGTCGGCCCGGGCGAGGGCTGCGGGTCCTGCGAGACGCCGCTAACGAAGAGCATGACCGTCTCGCCCGGTCCCAGCTGCGTCGAGGCGGCCGGTTCCGTGCGCACGATGGTCCCTTCGGTCCCTTCTTGAGCGTAGGCCGTGTTGCCGACGCGATAGCCGGCGCTCTGCAAGATCGCACTCGCATCGGCGGGCGACTTGCCGCTCACGTCGGGCACCGTACCGGGAATCGCGACCGAAAGCGTCACCGCCGCACCCTTCTTCGTCTCGGAGCCTTTGTCCGGATCTTGTTTGAGCACGGTACCGGAATCGGCAGTGGGCTCGACGACATACTCGATCCGCGTGGCAAAGCCCGCAGCTCGGAGCGCCGCGTGCGCGTCCGCAAGCGTCCGGCCCGCGACGCCGGGAATCGTCAGCTCTTGTGGGCCGCTGCTCACCACGACCGCGACCGTCGCACCGGGCGCGACGCTCGTACCCGCCGCGGGACTCTGCGACATGACGACGTCCGCGGGAATTTGGTCGTTGGGATCGCGTTCGGCAATCGTCAGCCGCAGCTTGCGATTTTGCAGTGCACTCGTCGCATCGGTGACGATCTTCGACGTGATGTCCGGAACGGCAACGGGCTGCGGACCGTTGGACACCGTGAGCGTGACGGTCGAGTGAATCGCGAGCGACGCCCCGGCCGCGGGCTTCTGCGCGAGCACCGTCCCTTTGGCCGTCTTCGCGTCGTACCTCTGGGTAATCGTGGGCACGAGCTTGACCGTGCGAAGGTACCGTGCCGCATCGTCGCTCGAGTACTGCCGCATGTCGATGAGCTGCACGCGCGGCAAACCCGTACTGACTTCGAGCGTGACGACCGGATGGTCTTTGACGTGCTTGCCCGCCGCGGGGTCCTGACGGATCACGCGGTGCGCAGCGACCGTGTCGCTCGGGGACTCGACGACGTCGTAACGTAAACCGAGTGCGGCAAGCTTGCGTTCGGCCTGGGCGAGCGTCTCCCCGACCAGCGACACGACGGTGACGTCGGCCGGCCCGCCGAGGACGGAACCCGGACGGAAAGCATTGTACGAAAGCGCGACCGCCGCGCCGAGCGCGAGCAGGAGCAAGGCCCCAACGCCGAGCGCGCGTGCGAGAATCGGTCGCTTGGCGGATGCCGGAGGTTCCGCCATCGGCGCTGGCGGCGCGGGACGATCGGGGAAAGGCGACGGCCGTGGTTTGGGCCGCCGGGTGCGCGGCGCGGCCGCCGCCCGGGCCGCACCGTTGGGGGCGACGCCCAACGGTGCGGTCGTGCTCGGATGTTCGCGTGCTTCGCGTAGGGCGCGCGCGACTTCGACCGCCGACTCGAAACGGTCGGCTGGATCCTTTTGCATCAGCTTGCGCACGATCGCCGCGAGCGCGGGACCGACCGCGAGATTTTCGGTATCGACCGAGGGCACTGGACTCGAGACGTGCTTGAGCGCGATCGTAATCGGCGACTCACCCGTGTAGGGCAATTCGCCGCTCAGCATTTGATACAGCACGACGCCCAGACTGTACAAATCGCTCGTCTCGTGCAACTCGTGCCCTTGCGCCTGCTCGGGCGAGATATAGTAGACGCTGCCCATTACGAGACCGGGCTGCGTCATCGTTATCGTCTGCGTGCTCACGGCGCGCGCGATTCCGAAATCGGAAAGCTTGACGACGTCGTCTTTGGTCACCAAGATGTTGCCGGGCTTGACGTCGCGGTGAAGCAGCCCTTGACGGTGCGCGTGCGCCAGACCGTTGCAAATTTGTGCGGCGAAGTCGATGGCGACGGCCTCGGGTAGCGGTCCGTCTTCGATCATTTCGGCGAGCGTCGCGCCGTCGACGAGCTCCATGACGATGAAGTAGTCTTCGCCTTCGCGACCGACGTCGTAAATGTTGACGATGTTGGGATGTGAGAGTTTTGCGGCGTGGTGCGCTTCGGAATAGAAACGCTGCACGAACTCTTCATCGGCCGCCAGATGCGGGCGCAACACCTTGATTGCGACGCGGCGGCGCAGCACCGTATCGACGCCCGCATACACGATCGCCATACCGCCCTGGCCGATGCGGCCCTCGAGCCGGTACCGGTCGGAAAGATTGCGCTCGATCATCGCAATGGCACCGCGATCACAGCGCCCGGTCGCGCGCGAGTGCGGATGCGATCACGCGTTTGACGATCGGCGCGGCGACCGCCGCACCGTACCCGGCGTTCTCCACGACGACTGCGACGGCGACACGCGGCGCGCCGGCCGGCGCGAAGGCGACGAACCATGAATGCGACCTTCCCGCCGGATTCGTCGCGGTCCCGGTTTTGCCGGCTACTTCCACATCCCTCAGTGCGGCGCTCGTCCCCGTTCCACGCTGCACGACCGCAACCATGAGATCGCGAACGTCCCCGGCGACGGCACGCGAGATCGGCGCCGCGAGCGCGCTCGGGGCCGCGACCGCGCGGTCTCGACCGTCGCTGCGCAAGGCGCGCACGAGATACGGTCGCGGCGTCGTGCCGCCCTCCGCGATCGTCGCCGCGACGACCGCCATGCGTAGCGGCGTGACGAGAAGATCGGCTTGCCCGAAACCGAGCTGCGCGAGGACGCCCGGCGTCATCTGGGAGCGTACGGGTAGACGATCGGGCGCGACGGGCAGTGTGAAACCCAGCGGCTCGCCGAGCTTCCAGCGGTGCGCGGCTGCATACCAGCGGTCCGTTCCCAGCGCCAGCGCGATCTGCGCGAAGTCGACGTTGCTCGAGAGCGCGAAGGCACCCGTGAGGTCTTGCCGTCCCGTCGCCTCGCTTTCGTCGTCGTGTACGACGAAGTTGCCAACCGGGTACGAGCCGCCGTCGTCATAGGTCGACGCCATCGTGACGACGCCCGCTTCGAGCGCGGCCGCGGCCGTGAAGATCTTGAACGTCGAGCCGGGCGGGTAGAGACCATCGAGCGCGCGGTTCAAGAGCGGACTCGCCGGATCGGCACGCGCCGCCGGAAATCCCTCATCGATGCGTGCCGGATCGAAACTCGGAACGCTTGCGAGCGCGAGAACTTCGCCCGTGCGCGGATCGAGCGCGACGCCCGCAGCTCGCGGATAGGCCGCGAGCGCGGCGTAGAGGGTCCCTTGCACGGCGGGGTCGATTGTCGTGACGACGCTTGCGCCGCGCAGCGCCGGCCGCAGGCTGGAGTCCCACGATTTGCTCGACCTGCGAGATTGGATCGTTACCGAGCGACCGCGGGGCGAGCGCCTCATCGAAAGCCGCTTCGAGCCCCGAGGTCCCGTAGCGCTCCGATGCGTAGCCGACCGCATGGGCGAGCGCGCGGCCCAGCGGATAGAGGCGGCCATGCGACGAGGATTGCGCGAGCACCGTTCCATCGCGCGCGAGAATCGAGCCGCGATACGGTGCGAGCAGGGCGAGCCGTGGATTGTGCGGATTTTCGGCGAGATGCGGTCCGGCGACGACCTGCACATAGAGCTGGCGCGCGAACAAAATGAGATACGCGATCACGAAGAGCCGTACGAGCCGGCCGATCGCGCGATTGATATTCACGCCGCTCGAACGCCCGGCGCCGTCAGTTCGTTACGGCCGGGCGCTCCCGCAGCAGCGTGAGCCCTTCGTCGGTGCGGACCGCCAGGAACGCTGCGCCGCCGGCGTCGTCGATCGCGAGATTGACGAGTTGCTGCATCTTGCTTTCGGGCAGTCCCGCGACCGCGAGAACGGGTTCGACGTCGAGTTCACCGAGCAGCCCCGGCGCCACGTATGCCGCGCGCGGTACGGTCGCGAAGAGGCGTTCTTCGTAAGGCTCGCTGCGCCAGGGCCCGCGCTTCCCAAAGACGGTCGCATGGAAATCCCACGCACAGAGCTGCCGGTCGTTCCAGCCGAAGTCGTCGCGCACGCACATGCGCCGGCAGACGGCACACTGCGTGAGCGGCGCGAGCGGACGATCGATGCCGTCCAGAAGATCCTCGGGGGCGTCCTCGGGATTGACGAGCTGCGCTTCCGTGATGCGCTCCGGCACCTCGGCGTGCCAGCCGACGCGCAGCAGCATCTCGAGATCGCGTAGCGGCGTGACGAACGCGTGCTCGTCCTCGGGCGGAAAGGTCGAGTCCACCCAGCCACCGATGTTGTCGGCCGCGATGCTCACGCGCTGCCAACCTTCGCCCAGGGTGACGCCGACGGGCGTCCATGCCAGGGGCACGAGATAGGCACTCACTTGGCCTTTCTCCGGCCGCAGGCTCGACACGAACGCGAGAGTACTCGCGTTGCCCCCGAGCACATAGACGCGTCCGTCGCGAAGCGGGGCGGTGCGCTCGGTTCGTTCCATCGCCCGCCTCTGTACGAACGAGCGCTGCCGGAGGCCTCCGTCGTAAGCACCGTGGGCACGGCTGCGCTGCTCGGCAGCGGTAAGCGAGCCCTGCGGGGGGAACAAGGTTGCGTGCGCATCCTCATCGTCGAAGACGACGCGCGGATTGCAGCCCCCATTGCGGACGATCTGCGCCGCCAGCGCCATGCCGTCGACGTCGCGACCGATGGGCCGGGTGGACTCACGCGCGCGCGCAGTGGTGCGTACGACGTCATCGTGCTCGACGTGATGCTGCCGCGGTTGAGCGGCATCGAGATCTGCCGTTTGCTGCGGCGCGAGCGTTCGAGCGCGATGATTCTCATCCTTACCGCGCGCGACGCGACCGATGACAAGGTGAGCGGTCTCGACGCGGGCGCTGACGACTACCTCGTCAAGCCCTTCGAGCTCGCCGAGCTCTCCGCGCGTCTGCGAGCACTGGGCCGGCGCCAGACGCCCGGGCGCGACCAGGTGTTGCGCAGCGGACCGCTCACCCTCGATCCGACCGACATGCGCGTGCGCTGCGCGGACGACTCCGTGGCGCTGACGCCGACGGAATTCGCGCTCCTGGAAACGCTCATGCGCGATCCGCAGCGGGTTTTCTCGCGAGCGATGCTCTTCGATAAGATCGCATCGCTCGAACGCGCGGTCTCCGACGAGTCGATCAAAACGCACGTCGCCAACGTGCGGCGCAAATTTCGCAGCGCGACTTGTAGGTACGATCCGATCGAGACGCTGTACCGCAACGGTTATCGGCTGCGAGAACCGCCGCAGTAGTGAAGCACTAAAGTGCAGGAGGATGCCCGCGCTCTGGTTTGGCGTCTTACTGCCGCCTATCTTTGGGCATTCGCGCTCATTCTACTGATCTTCGCTGCAGCCGTTCATCTCGCGTACAGTTTCGATTTGCAGCGCGAAGAGCGCAGCCGGCTCGACGACCTGCTCGCCGCCGCCAGTGGCGCCTACGACCTGCGCAACGGTGCGCACACGATCGATGAGAAAGTGCCGCAACTCGCCGATACGCATCTGGAAAGCGTTACCTGGTTCGACTCGGCGCGTCATCCCGTCGCGCATGAGGGCGACGTTCCCAAAATCACGCAGCCACCGGTCGCGGGCGTCCCGATCAAGACCAACTCCGTGTGGGCGGAATGCGCCGCGACGCCGTATGGACTCGTGCGCGCGACCGTTCGTCTCGACCGTGACCGGCATGCCCTCGTGCGCGCCGACTTGGGACTCGTCGTCGGTTTCCTCGTGGCGCTCATCGCGGCAACCTTTGGCGGCAAGTATCTCGCATCGCGCGCGATCGTGCGGGTCGTCGCATCGATGCGTGCGCAACGCGACTTCACCGCGGACGCCGCGCACGAGTTGCGCGGACCGCTGGCGGCGCTGCGCAGCAACGCCGACGCGAGCTTGCGCGACGACGCGGACTTGCCGCTCGTGCATCGCACGCGCCTGGAGACGATCGAGGCGACCGCGCGCGACATGTCGCGCACCGTCGACGATTTGCTGCTGCTCGCGCGCGCCGAAACGCCGCTCGCGGACGAGCTCTTTGCGATCGACCTCGAGCAGCGGATCGGGCAAGCCGTCGACGCGCGTCGCGCAATCGCGCGGTCACGCGGCGTCGCGCTCGCGGTTACGCCGAGTAGCCGCGCACGCATCTACGGTAACCCGACCGAAATCGACCGGGTTCTCGGCAACCTCATCGACAACGCCGTTCGTTTCACCGCCGCCGGCGGGTCGGTCGACGTCGCCACTTCGGCCGAACGCGGCGGTTTCGTGGTCGTGGTCCGCGATACCGGGGTCGGGATCGCCGCGCAGGATCTACCCAAGATCTTTGCTCGCTTTTGGCGCGGCGACCCGGCGCGCAGCGGCGAGACGGGCACGGGACTCGGCCTCGCCATCGTTCGTGCGCTCGTGCGGCGGCACGGCGGGGACATTGCGGTCCAAAGTACGCTCGGGCGTGGCAGCGAGTTTGCCGTCTGGTTCCCGCAGCGTCCGCCGCAACGGAATCTGCGGGGTTCGTCCACCGATTCTTAGGGCAGAGTCATTTCGGAGTAGCTGGCGGTGGCGTCGCTCGGCATTTTCCGCCACGCTGCGTTAGCGGTAATCACGCCCGGGCGTGGCAGCGAGTTTGCAGTCTGGTTCCCGCAGCGTCCGCGCAGCCGGTGCGGGAATCGTCCGCGACGCCTTAGGATCGCCGGACGACGTAGCGGACTTGCACACGATTTCTCAACATAATTGTAGTAACATGCGCCGTCGGTGCCGCGACGGCGCCACCCGCTGAAAGGGCTCGACCGCTGAATCTCGCGCAATTCGCGCTCCGCAATGACAAGGTCATCATCTTCACGGTGATCGTCCTGGCACTGCTCGGCGCCCAAGCCTACGTCCAGACGCCGCAAAGCATCTTTCCGACGATGAGCTTTTCGCGCATCGACGTTGTGGCCGAAGCCGGAGACTTGCCGCCCGATCAAGTGCGCATCGCGGTCAGCAGGCCGCTGGAACAAGCGTTCCAAGCGCTACCCTCGGTAACGAAAATCAACTCCACGTCGACGCAAGGATCCGCCGAAGTCGTCGTCACGTTCGACCCCAAGACCGATCCGCGCGCCGACTTGCAATACGTCAACGCCGCCATCCAGCAGACACGCGGGTCGCTGCCGGGCGTCTCGAACATCGTCGCCGAGATCATCAATCCAAACAGCGAGCCGGTGCTTTCCTACGCCCTCACCTCGAACGTTCTCTCGCAAGCGGTGTTGCGGCAGTTCGCCCAATACCAGATCGCGCCGCAACTCTACGGCGTTACGGGACTCGGCCGCGTGCTGATCACGGGCGGCCCGACCACGGAATATCACGTGACGCTCGACCCAGGGGCCCTGGCGGCACGGGGCATCGGCGCCGCGGACGTCACCAAGGCGCTGAGCGATGCCAACAACGTGCAGGCCGTCGGCATCTCGCAGCAGTTCTACCAGCGCTACGCGATCGTTCTCGATGCCGCCTTGCACGACATCAACTCGCTTTCCCACCTGATGATCCCAGCCGCGAACAACACGAGCGTGCCGCTGTCCGCGCTTGGAACCGTGACGCAAGGCGTGTCGCCGGTTACGGACCAGAGTTCGATCAATGGGACGCACGCCGTCATCATCAACGCGTACGCGTTACCCGGCGCGGACACGGTCAAGATGGCGACCGAGTTTCGAGCGCGCCTCGCGGCCGTCGAGCCGCATCTTCCGAGCGACGTCAAGGTCACGAATTTCTGGGATCAGACGACGCTCATCGTCGAGTCGCAGCGCGCGCTGCGCGATGCAATCCTGCTCGGCGCACTGCTCGCGATCGTCGTCATCTTCATCTTCCTGCGCGACCTTCGCTTGACGCTCGTCGCCGCCGTCGTCATCCCGATCGCGATGGCGATCGCGATCTTCGCGCTGCAACGGACCGGTCAGACCTTGAACCTCATGAGCGTCGGCGGCCTCGCCGTCGCGGTCGGACTCATCATCGACGATGCCATCGTCGTCATCGAGAACATCGCGCGCAACATGCGCGAACACCCCGAGCGTGCCAAGAGCGAGACGATCGCGCTCTCGATGTCGCAGCTCACGAGCGCGATGGTCGCATCGACGGCGAGCACGGTCGTCGTGTTCTTACCGCTCGCGCTCTTGACCGGCGTGACGGGATACTTCTTCCGCGCGCTTGCCTTCACGCTCTCAGCCGCACTGATCGTTTCACTGGGACTCGCGCTTTTCGTTGCACCGATCCTCGCGCGCGTGCTCCTCTCCGACAAACCGCATCCCGGGCGTAAGCGCGACTTCGTCGCAACGATCCTGGACCGCTACGAGCCGCTTTTGCGTTGGGCGCTGCGGCACCGCACGTTCGTCTACATCGGCTCCGTCGTCACCCTTGCGATCACGGTGCTGCTCCTGAGCCGGCTTCCGAGCGGTTTCCTTCCGTCGATGGACGAGGGCCAATTCGAAGCGGCGTACGTGATGCCGACCGGAACGACGCTCGCCGCGAGCGACGCTGCGGCGACCGTCATGGAAAGGATCATCAAGCGCGATCCCGCCGTGGCGGAAGTCGGGCGGCTGACCGGAATCGACTCCAACGGCTACGCGCCGACGCAGGTCAGTCAGGGACTGCTGCGCGTCAAACTCGTGCCGCAAGGGCAGCGCGCGTCGTACGACGTCGTCAGCAACCGGCTGCGCGATGCGATGTCGGCCGCGGTGCCCGCCGCGACATTCGATTTTCACCAGATTCTCGAAGACCTCATCAACGGGCTCTCCGGAACGCCGGCGCCCATCGAGATCGAGATTCACGGCACCGACCAAGCGACGTTGATCCGGCTCGCGACCGAAGTCGCCGCAAAGATCTCGAAGATTTCAGGCGTCGTCGATGCGGTCAACGGCATCATCTATAACAGTCCGTCCTTGCGGATCGCGCCCCGCGGGGCGGCGCTCGCGCAGCTCGGCCTGACGCCGACCGATCTCGGGAACGCGATTTCCTCGATCACGCAGGGTACGGTCGCGACGTCGGTCACGGGCCCGCAGAACCTGGTGCCTGTGCGCGTGCAAGTCGCGTCGCCGATCAACGCCTCGACGGACTCGCTCGTGGGACAGCCGGTCTTCGCCAAGGGCGGATCGACGGCACTCGGCGACCTCGCCAAACTCAACGCCGTTCGGCTCTCGAGCGATCTCATGGCGGTCAATGGCCAACCGCTCGTGCGGGTGACGGCAAACATCTCGGGCGCCAACCTTTCGACCGTTACGGCCGCTATCAATCGAACGCTGCGGACCGTTGCGTTTCCGCCCGGCTATACGACGAGCATCGGCGGTCAAGCCGCGACGCAGAAGCAGTCCTTTTCAGAATTCTTGAACGTCATCGCCATCGCAGTCGCCCTCGTTTTCGCGGTGATGCTCGCAACGTTTCGCTCGTTTCGTTTGCCGCTCGTCATCTTGACGGCGATCCCGCTCGCACTCATCGGCGTCGCGCTCGGGCTCTTCCTTACCGGGACGCCGTTCAACGTCTCGTCTTTCATGGGACTGCTGCTCCTCGTCGGCGTCGTCGTCAAGAACGGCATCCTGCTCATCGACGTTGCAAACAAACATCGCAGTGCGGGTGACGATGTCCAGACCTCCCTCGTCGCCGCGGGCAAGACGCGACTGCGGCCGATCGTGATGACGACGCTGGCAGCCATCGGCGGACTTCTGCCGCTCGCGATCGGAATCGGTCAAGGCGCCGAGATGGAAAAGCCGCTCGCCATTGCCGTGATCGGCGGTCTGTCAACGGCAACGATCTTCACGCTCGTCGTCATTCCGGTTTTCTACGAAGCCTTCGTCGGGCGCGCGCCGGTGCGTAAAGTAGAAAAGATCGCGGCATGAAGCGGCTGGGCACGATGGCGACGGCCGCACTGCTGGCGGCCGTCCTTTGCGAACGCGCCGCGCACGCGCAAGGCAGCACGTTTACGGGTGCGGCGCCACCGCCTATAACGGACATGCAAGCGGCGGTCTTCACGAATTTTTCCGTGACCGATGCCGAGACCGCGGCGCTCGCCAACTCACCGGATGTCGTTGCAGCGCGGGCCCGCGTCGAGCAGAGCCGAAGTCAATTCCAAACGGCGAAGTCGGGCCTCGCGCCGAATCTCGTTTCGGCGTACTCGCAAGTGCCGATCGGCAATCCTCCCGGTCCGAATGTTACGTCGCGCCTCGCCTCGGTCGGTCTCGAGGAGATCGTCGGAAACTTCTTTACGTTCAAATCGTCGGTCGACGTTGCGAGGCTTTCGCTGCGGGCGACGCAAGCCGACGAGAACGCTGCGGAAGCGGCCGAACGCATCAAGGTCGTCGGCTTGTACTTCGATGCGCTCAAGAATCGCTCGATCGCCGCGGCCCGTCAAAGCGCTCTTGCCCTCGCGGTCGCGCAACGCGATGCTGCTCGCAAACGGTTCGCCGCGGGCGATGCGCCGCGGCTCGACGTCGTGCGCGCGGACGTGGCGGTTGCGCGGGCGACCGCAGACCTCGAGAACGCGAGCGCGATCGATCTCAATTCGAGGGAAGCGCTGCTCGTCGAAACGGCGACCTCCGAAGCCTACGTTGCGGCGACGGCGCCTGGAGCGTTGCCGCCACCGAGTCCGGTGCTCACTGATCCGCAGGCCGCCGTCGCAATCGCGCGCCGATTGCGGCCGGAGTTCGCTTCCGCCGAACTCACAGTCGCCGCCGCGCAAGCTTCAATTGCCGGGGCGCGCGCCTCGGCCTTTCCGTTCCTGACGGTCGGGACAGGGTATCAAGGTGGCACCGACTCCGACGTACCGATCGGATCCCCGACGATCAACGCGTCGCTCTCGATCCCGCTCTCGAGCGCCGTGCATGACCGGGTGACACTCGAAAGGGCGAAAGCCGCCGAAGCGCGCGCGAAAGCGGCCTCGATCGAACGCACCCTGACACTGGGCGTCGCTGCTGCTGCACGTACGCTCGGCGCGGCGGAGCGCAGTGCGGCCGCATCGACGCAGGCCCGCGCGTCCGCTGCCGAAGAGTTGCGCGCGACGGAGCTCGGCTACCGCAACGGAGCGTCGTCGAGTCTCGAAGTCACGACGGCGCGCGCGACGTACGCGCAGGCGGTCGTCGACGAACTCTCCGCAATCTACGATGTGGCCAAAGCGCGAGCCACGCTCTCGATCGAGGTCGGAAGGTGAAGAACCGTATCATCTGGGCCGGTGCGGCGCTCGCGGTCGTGCTCGTCGCAATCGTTGCCCTCGTGTACCGGGCCGGGCAGCAGAGCCAGCCGACAAGCGCGGCCGCAGCCGCAGGGCCGAGCGTGAAGCTCGCGACGGCCCGGATCGGCGAGCTTGCGGTGCGCGTGAGCGCGCAGGGCCGCATCGGTCCACCGGCGGGAAGCGGAGCGAAGATCGCGTTCCCGCAGCCCGGCATCCTCAACAAAATCGACGTCCGCGTCGGCGACACCGTGCGCGCGGGTCAGCCTGTCGCCGAACTCAAGCGCAACGCGCTCGCCAACGGCGTCGCGCAAGCCGCCGCCGATGCGCGCAGCGCCGCAGGGCAGTATTCGGGCGGCATCGTTCCGGGCGCCGCAATCGACAGCGCGCGTGCAAAACTCGAACTCGCGCGCACCAAGCTCGAAACCTTGCAGCGAGGCGGCCAAGCCGCCCTGAGCAATCGGATCTCGGCGCAGTCGGTTCTGCGTCAGGCAACGATCAAAGTCGAGACCGATCGCGCAACGTTCGACCGCGTGCAAACGCTCCAGCAGGGCGGCGTTTTAGCGCAGAAAGACGTTGATGCCGCACGCGCGCAGCTCGGCGCCGATCTGGCCGATCTGCGCGCTGCGCAGGCCAAGCTCTCCGCAGCCGGCGCGGACTTCACGAGCGCTGTCCGTTCGGCGCAGGCGGACTTTGCGACCGCCCGCAGCGACCTCGCGAACGCGCAAGCCCAGCGGCAAGTTTTGGCGGCGCAAAGCTTGTCGGCGCGGGCGAAGCTTTCGGGCGCCGAACTTGCCTACGGCGCGGGCATCCTGCCCGCGCCGAACGACGGCGTCGTGACCGCGATCCTCAAACATCCGGGCGAAGCGGTCGATTCGACGACGCCCGTGCTCGAGATCGGTCCGCCGCAGGGGCACGACGTCACGCTCAGCGTCCCCGCCGACGAAGCGCGCCAAATTCGCATCGGCAATCCCGTCGAGCTGCAAGCGCGGCAAAGCGGCAGCCGCGTCACGGGAACCGTCATCGCCGTCGTGCCCTCAGTCGATCCCACGACGCAGGCGTCTACGGTTGTCGTGAACGGCGTGCCGCCGAGCGCCGTCTCCGGCGATGCGGTTACGGCGACGATCACCGTGTCACACGAACGCGGCGTTCTCGTGCCGACGAGCGCGATCGTGCAAGATCCGGAGACGGGCAAGAACGTCGTTTTCGTTCGCGAGCCGCACGCGAAAGCGGGCGACTCGTTCGCCTCGCGCGACGTAAGCGTGCGTGCGACCGACAATACGAGCACGGTTATCGCAACAGGATTGCGCGCGGGCGAGCAAATCGCTGCCCAGGGCGGCTACAATCTGCTGGCACCGACCGGCGCGTAATGGCTACGTCACCTCATGTAGCTTTCCGCTCCCCACGTCGAAGATGAACCCGCGCACGGCATCACGATATGGCAAGAACGGACTTGTGCGAATGCGTTCGATCCCCTCGCGCACATCGCGCTCGAGATCGTCGAACGCGTGGAACGCAAACTCGGGGCGCTGACCGACTTCGCTCGCAATCTTCGCGCGCAGATCCTCGTCGGTGAAGGTGAGCATGCCGCAGTCGGTATGGTGGATGAGCATGATCGTGCGCGTCCCGAGCAGGCGCTGCGAGATTACGAGCGAGCGCAGCGCATCGTCCGTGATGACGCCGCCGGCGTTACGGATCACGTGCGTTTCGCCTTCACGCGCACCGAGGATTCGGTAGACGTCGAGCCGCGCGTCCATACAGGCCACGACGGCGAGGTGCTCCGACGGCGGCATCGGCAACTGACCGTTGCCGTCGTTGGCCTCGTACGAACGATTGTTCGCGAGATACCGGTCGGTGATGCTCACGCCTAGTGATCCTTTCTTGCCGTGCGGCAAGCAGACAGAAAAAGAGCCGCCGCCGCTAGGCGGGGCTCGCGGTGCTCGGGCGAGTCGGTGGCGACTCTTACCGGGCGACGGACCCGTCGTCAAGCGGCAGCGTTCCCACACAGCGACAACAGTTTCGCAGCAAGCGCTTCACGCCGCGAACCATACCATCCGTGGCTTGCTTCCGTCAACGAGCGCGGCGCAGGTCCGTTTCGCCGATAGCGAGCCACCGCAAGGGCGCTGGTCCAAGCAGGACTTAGGGTATCCTAATTTAAGCGTCTGGCTATGCTAAAGCCCTGGAGCCGAAGGATGACGTTCGCCCTACTGCGCCGGCTCTCGGGAATTGCGTTCGTCACGATGCTGGCATGTCTCTTGTTCCCGGTTATGGCCTTGGCCGACGCGGACGAAGCGCCGCTTCCGCCCGGTGCACCGCCGGCCGGCATGCAACCACTGGGCGGCCCGATTCCGCAGGCAACGCCGTTTCCGGGCGAGTCGCGTCTCGAGCGCCGCGCGGACGGAACGTTCGCTGCAATACCCGAGATTCGCGGGCACACCAGGGTCTTCCACATCGTCGGACGCTCCGCGCCGTGGACGCTGCGTCCCGGATTGACCGTCATGGCGATGACGTACAACGGCGTCGTGCCCGGACCGACACTCGTCGTTCACCAAGGCGACCGCGTCGAAATCGACTACCGCAACGAGCTCGATATTCCCGACACGATCCATCTCCACGGGATTCACGGTGCACCCATTGCGGATGACGGGGTCCCCGGTTCCTCACAAGCTCTCGTACCGCCGCACGGCTCGTATCGCTACAGCTTCACGGCAGACCAAGCCGGAACGTTTATCTACCACACGCACGACCGCAAAGCGATGCTCGACGCGGGCCTCTATGGCGGAATCATCATCGAGCCGGCGCATCCGCGGCCCGAAGAGCGCGCCGACCGCGACTATCTCGAAGTGATCTCGGCATGGTACGTCAAGAGCAACGGCGAGAGCGAATTTACGCTCAATGGCAAGTCCTATCCGGCCACCAAATCCCTGGACGTCCGCCGCGGCGATCACGTTCGCATTCGCTGGATCAACATCTCCGCGGAAAACTATCACACGATGCACACGCACGGCCACGACATGCGCGTCATCGCGCGCGACGGCTCTCCCGCGCCGCCCGGCGACGTCGAGGACACGATCAGCATCGGCCCCGGACAACGCATCGACACGATGCTCGTGGCCAACGCGGCGCCCGGCACGTGGATGATCCACTGTCACGTGCTCGATCACATCGAAGATTCGAACGGCATGCCCGACGGTCTCATCACGGCGATTCACTATATCGGCACGCCGGACAAGACGACGGCGATGTACGGCGCGATGATGCGTTCGATGCCGAATCAAGCGCAAACCGCCGCCGGCACGACCTCGCAAGCGCCGCCAACCAAACTTTCGTTCGGTGTCACCGCGCTACTCGGTGCCTTCGCCGGCCTGACGATCTTTCTCGGGCTGCCCATCGCCCGCGCGAAGAAGCTCTCGCCCGTTGCGATCAACATTCTCAACGCCTTCGCGATCGGGATCCTCGTGTATCTCGTCATCGAAATCGCCTCCAACGCAGTGATCCCGATCGAGCGCGCGATGGCCGCATGGCATACCGGGGCGGGTGCATTCCCACTGTCGCAAGTCGTCGCACTTGGAGCGGGTTTGCTGCTCGGGCTCGTCGGACTCGGTGCGGTTTCGACGCGCCTCGTCAAGCGTCACGCGGGGCAAGTCGCGGATAAGCCGCTGCTGCTCGCGGCGATCATCGCGATCGGCATCGGTGCGCACAACTTCGCGGAAGGCCTCGCGATCGGCGCGTCGGCGGCGTCGGGCGCGACGGCGATCGCGGCCGGACTCATCATCGGCTTCGCGTTGCACAATGCGACCGAAGGCTTTGGCGTCGCCGCACCCCTGGCAGGGCGCGTCGTGCCGACCTGGGCGCAGATTGGCCTCGCGGGTTTGGTCGCGGGTGGACCGACGTTTCTGGGCACGATGGTCGGCTACACGTTCAGCTCGCCGACGCTCTCGATCTTTTTTCTCGCAACGGCGATCGGGGCGCTCGTGTTCGTGATCGGCGAACTGTGGTCGGTCCTCAAGCGCACGGGCATCACCATCGCCGCAACCTCGATGGTCACCGCCGGCTTTGCGCTCGCCTTCATTACCGAACTCATCGTCGACCTCAACAGCGGTTAGCTGCGAGAAGACGCCGTTACTTCGCGCTCGTCGTCGCTGCCTCGTCGATGATGCGCGCCACGGCATCCGGATGGGAGACCATCACGAGATGCGACGCGCCGTTTACGATGACGATCTTTTTTGCGCGCGCGCGGCGCGCCATGAACGCATGTGCGCCGGTGGCATACACTTATCCGCGCCGCGGTTGAGGATCGCTATCTGGCAGATGATATCTAGACCGACGGCGACTTCGTCATCCATCCGGCATTCGAGAATCTCTACCTCGCGACGCTAGACACGTCCATCAGTCTCGACGACCTCTACGCCGACGTCATCGAAGCGTAGCGCGCGTTGAGCAAGTAAGCCGCCTCGCACGGAGCGTTGCGGGCCTTGCCTCAAGGGTGTAGAGTTGCGGTATGGTCACCGTCTACGGCTGCAACCACCTCGCGATCGAAGTCGACGACATCGAAAAAGCCGTCGCCTTCTATACGGACGTTTTCAACCTCGAGCGCCTGAACGAGGGTGAAGGCGACGCGTTTTTTCGGCTCGGCGAGCATCAATTCTTAGCGGTGTTCGAGGTCGGCGAAGTTCGTCCCGATCGCGTCCGGCACTTCGGCCTCATGGTGCGCGACGCCGAGCAAATCGCCGAGATTCGCGAAAAGCTCGTTTCGAAATATGGCATCGCGCTGATCCCTCCGTTCCGCTGCGACTTCCACGATCCATTCGGCAATCGCATTCAAGTCGTCGATCTACACGACGAGTCGATGGTGTGGCTCCTACCGTACCGGGAGATTCAAACCGCCGGCATCGCTTTCCGTGACGAGCCCGAACGAGCAGCGGCCGGCCGTTGACGTCGCCGGCATGCGCCGTATTACATTCGAGCAGCGGCCGCGTTACGATACTCTTGTAGTGAACGCGGCGGACCCGCGTCTGATGCCAGCGCCTCGGCGAGCGCGCGGGCCGTATCGAGACTCGTCAGACACGCGACGCTCGCCTCGACGGCGGCGCGCCGGATGCGATAGCCATCGTTTTGTTCGCGAGGACCTGCCGCATTGATGACGAGATCGACGCAGCGCGAGACGATCGCATCGAGCACGTGCGGTGAACCGTCGGCAATCTTATTGATGCGCTCGGCCACGATGCCGCTCTGGATCAATAACCGGTGCGTGCCGTGCGTCGCGACGAGCGCGTACCCGAGCTCCGCGTAGCGCCGCACGATCGGCACCGCTTCTTCTTTCTCATCGTCGGAGATCGAAACGAGAACCCGGCCGCGTCGCCCGTCGTCGCCCTCCGCGGGAACACGCACGCCGGCCGCTACGAAGCCTTTGCGCAGCGCCCGCGCAAACGTCTCATCGATGCCGAGCACCTCGCCCGTCGACTTCATCTCGGGCCCCAGGATCGTTTCGACCCCGCGCATCTTCGCAAACGAAAAGACCGGAACTTTGACGACGACGAACGGCGCATCCGGTAGGAGCCCCGTGCCGTAGGGCATGTCCGCGAGCTTCTCACCGAGCGCGACGCGCGTCGCGGCGGCGACGAGGTCGACGCCCGTGGCTTTCGAGATGATCGGCACCGTGCGGCTCGCGCGCGGATTGGCTTCGATGATGTACAGCTCGCCCGCGTGGATCACGAACTGGATGTTGATGAGCCCGCGCGTTTGCAACTCGTGTGCGATCGCGCGCGTGACTTCCAAAATGTGCGTCTGCATCGCGCGATCGATCGTCTGCGGCGGGTAGACGGAAATCGAATCGCCCGAATGAATGCCGGCCCGCTCGACGTGTTCGAAGACCCCGGGCACGAGGATATCCGTGCCGTCGTACACTGCGTCCACTTCGACTTCGAGGCCGCGCAGATACTTATCGACGAGCAGTGGAGCACCGGCCGTGATCGGCGGCGCGGTCTCGACGTAACTCGCGAGTTGCCCCTCGTTGTAGACGATCTCCATGCCGCGGCCGCCGAGCACGTACGACGGCCGTACGAGGACCGGAAAGCCGAGCTCGCGCGCGATCGTGCGCGCGTTACGGAATGACGTCGCGGCGCGGCCTTGCGGCCGCGCGACGCCGAGGCGGGCGAGCGCGGCATCGAACTTTTCGCGATCTTCCGCCATATCCAGACTCGTCCGGTCGCTCCCGATGATCCGCACGCCGCGTCGCGCCAGTTCCGCCGCGAGATTGATCGCCGTTTGGCCGCCGAAGGCGAGCATGACGCCGCTCGCGCGCGTCGCATCGTAGGCGGCCTCGACTTCATCGGGACCCGGTGGCTCGAAGACGAGCGCATCGGAGATATCGAAGTCGGTCGACACGGTCTCCGGGTTATTGTTGACGACGACGGCGGCGCGTCCCGCAGCGCGCAACGCCCACGCTGCGTGCACGCAGCTGTAGTCGAATTCGATGCCCTGTCCGATACGGATCGGGCCGCTGCCGACGACGACGACCGCCTCGCGTGCGAGCGGCCGCATCTCGTCGTGCTCGAAGCGCGAGAGGTAATAGTATGGCGAGCGCGCGGGAAACTCGGCAGCCGCGGTATCGACCATGCGAAACGCGACGCCCCGCGCGCGTTCTCCATTCGCGCCGCCGCCGCAGAGACGTGCGAGCGAAGCCTGCGAATAGCCGGATTCCAGGGCGATGCGGACATCGGGCTCGCGCGCTCCCTCGCGCAGCCGCATCTCGAGCGCGACGAGCGCCTGGTATTCCCACAGCCAGAACGGATCGATCGACGACAGCGCGGCGAGTCGCTCGATGCTCGCGCCGCGGCGCAGCGCCTCGGCGAGCGCGAAAAGCCGCTCGTGCGTCGGCACCACCATCGTCGCTTCGAGCTCGTCATCATTCCACGATTCGAGGTTGCCCGTGAGCGTTTCGCGCCCGAGATCGAGACCGCGCACCGCTTTCATGAACGCGGCGCCGAAGGTGCGGCCGATCCCCATCGCTTCGCCGGTCGACTTCATCTGCGTCCCCAGGCGCGTGTCGGCACGGGGGAACTTATCGAAGGGCCAGCGCGGAATCTTGACGACGACGTAATCGAGCGTCGGTTCGTACGCAGCTTTCGTGACGCCGGTAACGGGATTCTCGATCTGATCGAGCGTCATGCCCAGTGCGATCTTCGTCGCGATCTTGGCGATCGGATAGCCCGTCGCTTTCGAGGCGAGCGCCGAACTGCGCGAGACGCGCGGGTTGACTTCGATGATGTTGTACTCGCTGCGCCCGGGATGCAGCGCGAACTGGATGTTGCATCCCCCTTGGACGCTCAGCGCGCGAATCACGTTGATGCTCGCCGTGCGCAGCAGTTGATACTCGACGTCGGAGAGCGTTTGCGACGGCGCGACGACGATCGAATCGCCCGTATGCACGCCGACTGCATCGATGTTTTCCATGTTGCACACGATGATGCAATTGTCCGCGCGGTCGCGCAGGACTTCGTATTCGATCTCTTTCCAGCCGAGCAAACTCGTCTCGACGAGTGCCTGATGGATCAGCGATGCGTCGAGGCCGATGGCGAGCGTTTCGCGCAGCTCGTTCTCGTCGCGCACCACGCCGCCACCGGTGCCGCCGAGCGTGTACGCCGGCCGGATGACCAGCGGATACCCCATGAGTGCACCGAAGGCCGCGCCCGCGTCGATGTCGGTGACGATGGTGCTTGCGGGCACGGGCTCGCCGATTGCGAGCATCGCCGCTTTGAAGCGCGCGCGGTCTTCGGCGAGTTTGATCGTTTCGATCGGCGTGCCGAGCAGTTCGAGACCGTAGCGCGCGATCGTTCCATTATCGGCGAGTTCGACTGCGAGATTGAGACCCGTCTGGCCGCCGAGCGTCGGCAAGAGTGCATCGGGCCGTTCGCGCGCGATGATCGCTTCGAGCGACGCGGCGGTCAGCGGCTCGAGATACACGGCGTCGGCGATCTCGGGATCGGTCATGATCGTCGCGGGATTCGAGTTGACGAGAACGACGCGGTGGCCTTCCTCGCGCAGCGCCCGGCACGCCTGAACCCCGGCGTAATCAAACTCGGCGGCCTGCCCGATGACGATCGGACCCGAGCCAATCACGAGGACGCTGCGGCGGGGCACGACCCGTCTCTTACCAGCCGGTTCCCGCCAGGGCCTTCAGTCGTATCGTTCTCACATGCGCGCTGCGGTCAGCGGACACCGACGTCGACCGTCGTCTCTACGCTGAGCCACCGATTTCTCGAACGCGTGCGCGGGGCGAGTAAGACGCGCATGCCACTACTCGGCGATGCCGAGGGTTCGCGGTTAAGGAAATGCGCGCAAACCGGCCGACTTCGTTGCCTCGGCCAATCGCTGATCGTACGTTACAACGCATCGCGCCTTTCCGGTCAGAGCCAGAGCTAAATGAAGTGCATCGGCGGCGCGAAGGGGCACACTCTCACTCGCCATGAGCAACCGCTCCGCTTCCCTGTGGACGGGCGAAACAAGCTCGATGCGCCGATAGAGCCCGGACTCTATATCTTCGAGCAGTTTCGAATGAAGCCGCATGATGTCGTCGCGGCCGACGCTCCCTTCACGCCGGCGGCGAGATAGGGATGAGACGATTTCCGTGACCGCCAGATCGGAGATTAATGCATCGCGGCGACCGTGCAATCGACGATTGAGTTCGACGCTCGCCGTTTCAGGAAAATAAAGCTTTACGACGGCGCTGGCGTCGAGATAGAGAGGACCCGGGAGCTCAGGCACCGCGGCGCTAGAAACGGTCGCGACGCTCTTCGACGATGGACGCTGACAGGTCTGGCTTTAGCTTAGGCATCGTGCGGCGAAACGCCGCGAGATTGGGAAACGCTGGCGTACCCTTCGGTATCGGCGGAACGAGACGCGCTACGGGGCGGCCACGATCGGTAATCAAGATCTCATGACCTTTTTTTACGTCATCGAGCAGAGAGGACAAACTTTGACGGACTTCCCGAATCCCAGCGCTCTTCATGAGCTTCATTGTGCTACATGTAGCACAAACGGTCAAGTATCCGAAAAGAAAAACGGCCCGGTCCTACTTGCGTACCTCTTCGCCGAGATGGCGCTTCTTCCACAAAAACAACCAGAACGCTAGTCCCGCTTCGTCGCCGTACCGTGCGAAACGGCGTAGGATCGTGCGGTCCGCGACGAATTTTTTGCCGACGAGCCGCGCGTAAGTCGGCCGCGTCCACGAGTCCAGGACGAGGCGCGAACGGCGTCCGAAAAGCAACATGACGTGCGCGGCTGCGTACGGTCCGACGCCGGGCAATGCCAACAGTCGCGTTTCAAGCTCTGCGTCGGCCAATTCGCGACGTGGTGCAGCGCGCCATGCTTCGAGGTCGATCGCATTGGCGACGGTCGCGCGCGCGAGCGCTTGCAAGTACGCGCCGCGATACCCGGCGCGCGCGACATCGCGAAAGAACGCGTCGCCGGCCGCCGCGAGCTGCGCGGCCGTCGGAAACGCGCGGCCCTGCCAGCCCGCCGCCGGGGCACCGGCAGCCGGCGTCCCCAAATGGGTAACGAGCGCCGCGACCATCCGCTCCGTGGCGGACCACGCGCAATTCGTCGTGCAGATCGTGCGCACGACGTCTTCGAAGGCGGTCGGCGAGCGCAGCAGCCGGCCGAATCCGGCCGCTGCAAACGCGAACTCGGTATCGCGCGCGAAGCGCGCGTACGCGGGCGCGAGATCATCGTCGAGCGCGAGTATCGCACGCGCCGCAGCAACGATCTCCGCGGCCGTACGCGCCGACGGTGCGCGTCCGGCTACGCGGATCGCGAGCATTCCCGGCGGCTCCTCGATCGCCACAATCGCGCGGGCGCTTCCGTCGCGGAGGCGCAGCGTCGTCACCAGTCGGCCTGCGTCCGCCGAGATTTCGTTGGGCGGCAGCCACGCGAGACCGTGCGAACCCAGCGTCGCGCGCAACGAAACGGGCTCGCCACCTGCTCCTACCAGGGGCAGTGAAAGGAACGGAAGTGCGCTCGCGGCCACCCGACTTCCCTTGGCGTCGCGCGCGGGCTCCCCTCGAAACGGGTATGAACCGTGGCGTGAACCCGACCGCACCCGAAGTCGAACATGCGCGCTCGGCCGGCCTGCGCTACGTCGACGACAGCATTCCCGGCATCACGCGTAAACGCACGCGCTCCGGATTTGCGTTCTTCGACGCAGCCGGTAAGCGCGTTACGGGCGACGTCGAACTCGGGCGCATCAAATCGCTCGCGATTCCGCCGGCGTACGAAGACGTCTGGATCTGCCCGATTCCCAACGGCCATATGCAAGCGACGGCGCGCGACGCGAAGGGTCGCAAGCAGTACCGCTATCACAAGCGTTGGCGCGAGGTGCGCGACGAGAACAAGTACGCCTCGACGATCGAATTCGGTGCGGCGCTGCCCAGTCTTCGCGCACGCGTCGAGACCGATCTCAAACCCGACTGCATGGATAAAGAGAAAGTGATCGCGACGGTCATTCGCATGCTCGACGACACACTGATTCGGGTCGGGAATGAAACGTACGCTCGCGACAACGATTCGTACGGGCTCACGACCTTGCGGCCTCGCCACGTGCGCGTGACCGGTGAAAAACGCGTTCGTCTCACGTTCCGCGGCAAGAGCGGTATCGAACACGCGATCACGATCGACGACCGCCGGCTCGCAAAGACGGTCGTGCGCTGCCGCGACCTCCCCGGCGAGTTACTCTTCACCTACCTCGATGACGAAGGCGCGCCGCAACCCGTGCAGTCCGAAGACGTCAATGCGTATTTGCGCGAGACGATGGACGGCGATTTCTCAGCCAAAGACTTTCGCACGTTTGCGGGGACGGTCTGCGCGACGGCGCTCGAGGCGGCCGGATCCGCGGAGACCGTCGCCGAGGCGAAAGCCAAAATCACGGCCGCCGTAACCCAAACCGCGAAGCGCTTAGGAAATACGCCATCGGTCTGCCGAAAGAGTTACGTGCATCCGGCCGTCATCGAGACCTACCTCGATGAACGCAAGCTCGAACTTCCGCGCGCCCGGGCTGCCGAAACGTCCGCCGGTTTGGACACCGATGAAAAACGCGTCTTACGTTTCTTGACCGAACTCGGCGAGCGCGACGAAGGCCGCGAGCGCCTCGCGCGCCTCGAGCGTTCGGTCGCTGCCGCGAAAATGAAGAAGTCGCGCCGGCGCAGCGTCGCCGCTTAAGTAGGTCAGCGCAACTCGTAGTAGACGCCGCCCGGTCGCGTTGCGCGCGTGAGGCCGCGCTGCGGTGCGGTTGGCGCAGTGCCGGCGAACGCGGCACGCGTGTCCGCCAGGACGCGCTTATCGACTTGGTAGCTATGCCCGGCGCGATCGGCGATTTTGATATATCCGACATCGACGGTGTTGACGCCGTTGCAGAGCACCATCTCGCTCGCCGCTTGGCCCGCACGTTGATGGCCGTGCAGCCGTTGCGATGTCCGCAGTGCACGATCGCGATTGGACACGTACAACAGCACTGGCGCGGCGGTCTTCGGATTGGCCGGCGGCGCGCCCTTGCAGAGGCCGCTGACCTGGAGTTCGCTGCGTAGCGCATCCGTGTCGACGTCGGGCGCGAAAAGCACGGTGCGGCCCAGACACTTCGGACACGAACTATCGCCTATGAGGCCGATGCCCTCGGTCGCGAAGCGCGCGCCCAGACTGTGAGCGGCGAAGGAGATACGCAGCTTCGGAAAACGCTTTTGAAAGCGCACGAGCATCTGCCGGAAGTGCACCCGCGACCAGCTCGCATTGCTTTCGTCATTGACGTACGTGAGCCGGCTCGTGACCTTCGACGGCCACGAATACAAAATGACGGGTCCCTGGAAATTCAGTCCCGCCGCGACGGCGAGTGCATCGTTTGCGGCGTTAACGAACGGTGTGTAATAGCCGTGAATATAGATCAGCGCTTGGCGATCATTGCCGCGGAAGCGTTTGGCCATGGCGGCGAAAAACGCGTCGTTCGACGGACAAGGCGCGAGCGTTCGCCGTTCGACTGGCGTCGAGATGACGCCCGTCGAGATGACCGCTTCGCGATTTTTCGTCAAGCCGCGCTCGCCGCTGAAGAGCGGGTCGCCCGAGACGGGCTCGCGATCGGTCACGTATAGGGTGCTTTCCGCGGTATTCGCGTCGGCGCAGGACGCCGCGCGGACGTGTGCGCTCGCAGCGGCGCACGCGACGAAACATGCGAACGTTGCAACCAAGAGTCGGTGGATCAAGGCGAAAGGCGCTCCATCCGCCAGCCGGTCCCGGCGCGGACGTAGGCGATGCGGTCGTGCACGCGATTGCGCCGGCCTTGCCAAAACTCGTAAGCGAGCGGCGCGACGCGGTAGCCGCCCCAATACGGCGGCCGGGGCACCTCGACACCCGAGAAACGCTCGTCCTCTTGCGCCATCTGCTTCTCGAGAAAGGCGCGGTCCGCGACGACCGCGCTCTGCTTCGAAGCCCAGGCACTGAGGCGATGCCCGCGCGGACGATGCGCGAAATACGCATCCGATTCGCTGGACAATAGGCGCGCCACCGTTCCGTCGATACGGATCTGCCGCTCGAGCGGACCCCAATAAAACAGCAGACCGGCGCGCGGATGCGCCGCGAGCTCGTGCCCCTTGCGACTCTCATAGTTCGTGAAGAACACGAAACCGCGTTCGTCGTAGCCGCGCAGCAGCACGATGCGCGCGGAGGGCTGACCGTCGTCGCCGACGGTTGCAACGGTCATGGCGCTCGGTTCGACCACGGCTTCGGCGTGCAGCGCCTCGTCGAGCCACAGGCGAAATTGTTCGAGCGGATCGCGCGCGGCGCGGGCTTCGTTGAGTTGGCCCTTCTCGTAGCTCGTGCGGCGGTCGCGGATGTTCGCCTCGGTGCTCACGTCGCGCTTTGACGCGCGGCCTGCGCCTGCGGTGTCCCGCCACGCAAGAACGAGACGCGCTGATACGAACCGTACGTGTGCCGGTCGCTCAGGCTCAGGTGCTTCTGCATCGCGGCGAGCGAACCGTCGCGGTTCTCCAGAGCGTTGAGCGCGGCTTCATGCGCCCAGGGCATCAGGAAGACGACGCGCGTCCCGTCCACGCTCGCGAATGCCTCACCGCCGAGGAACCCTGCGATCGGCCGCGCGTAGTCATTCACGTAGCGAAGTATCGCATCGACGAGCGGCCGCTGCGCCTCGGGTTTCGTGTCGAAACGCTGCGCGATGTAGAACGACGAGTCGCTGGCCACGTCGCCGTTGCCCGTGACCGTCCCGGCCGAGGTGTACGTTCGCGCATCGGCGTCTCGCGAGCGCCAGTCGGCGGCCTGCAAGAGCACGCCGACGGGTCCATCAGATTCGAATCCGTCGCGGTCGCCGTAACGGATGACGATCGCGACCGCCGCGCGGTCGGAACGCACGTAGACCGAGCCTTCGGTGAAGCCCTCCGTCTCCGTGGCCGTGCCGAGCCGCGTCGCGAGATCGCCCGTGAGTCCGTGCGACGGCGATGCGTCGAGATCGTAGAAGCCGATAAAGGTACGCGCCATACCGCCAGCTTCTCAGCCGCGGAGCGCACTCCCGCGCGGGAATCCACTTTCGGCAGCGGGTACCAGCGCTGCATGGCAGTTGCAAATCCCACCGCAGCACCGGCTCGCCTTACGCCGGTGCAATGGCGCACGTTCATCGCGGCTTTTTTGGGCTGGACGCTCGACGCGTTCGATTTTTTTCTCGTGACCTTCGTCATCAAAGACATCGCGGAAACATTTAGCCAGAGCCGCGTAGCCGTGCTCTTTGCGATCACGCTGACCCTGATGCTGCGGCCACTGGGAGCACTGATCTTCGGCTATTTCGCCGATCGCTACGGCCGCCGCGGACCGCTGATGATCAACATCCTGCTCTACTCGCTGCTCGAGGTGCTCAGCGGCTTCGCACCGACGTTCACGGTGTTTCTCGTTTTGCGCGGTCTCTACGGCGTCGCGATGGGCGGCGAGTGGGGCGTCGGTGCGGCACTGGCACTCGAATCGATTCCTGCCGAGCGGCGTGGGTTCTTTTCGGGCGTTTTGCAGCAAGGGTACGCGACGGGTTATCTACTCGCGGCCGTCGCGTTCTACTTCGTCTACCCGCACTTCGGCTGGCGAGCGCTCTTTTTCGTCGGTGCGGCGCCGGCGCTGCTCGTCCTCTACATCCGCACGCTCGTTCCCGAATCCGATGCGTGGAAATCTCAGAAGAATCGGAATCTCGGCGAAACGGGAAATCTGTTGCGCTCGATCGGGCGACAGCCCGGTCTCTACATCTACGCGATCGTCTTGATGGCCGCGTTCAATTTCATGTCACACGGTTCGCAGGATCTTTATCCGACGTTTTTGCGCGACCAGCACGGCTTCAATCCAGGCCAAACGTCGTCTCTCGCGATCATCGCAAACGTCGGCGCGATTTGCGGTGGTACACTCTTTGGCGGCCTCTCGCAGCGCTTCGGCCGGCGCCGCACGATCGTGACGGCGTCGCTGCTGGGGATCTTGGCGATTCCGCTGTGGGCCTTCGCACCGACGGTCGCGCTACTCGCAGTCGGCGCCTTCATCTTACAATTCTTCGTACAGGGCGCGTGGGGCGTCATTCCCATCCATCTCAACGAACTTTCGCCGGGCGACGTTCGCGGAACGTTTCCCGGTTTCACCTATCAGCTCGGCAATCTCATTACCGCCTATGCAGCGCAACTGGAAGCCGCAATTGCCAAGAAGGGCTTTCCGCTGCCGAGCGGCGAGGCGGACTATGCCAAAGCACTCGCCGTCATCATGCTCGTCGTCTTCGCGATCGTCGCGATCGTCACGGCCATCGGAAAAGAGCGGCGCGGCGTCGACTTTGCAACGGACTAATAGGACGCATGCTCGATGAGCACGGCGCACTGAAATATCAGATTCCAGCCGCACCAACGACTCCCCATCTCCATATCAGGGTCGTTTACGGGATGACTCGGGAACCAGGGCGCAAAGCGGCGTTGCGCGTCCCGAAAATCTGCCGCGAAAGCCAACGCATGATACAATCGGATCAATGATGACCCGCAGCGAACTCCACCAACTCGTCGACCAGTTGCCCGAGGATGAAGTCGACCCGGCCGCCGAGCTGCTCGACGCCTATCGGCGCGGCGATCGCGTCTTAATCCGACTTCTCACCGCACCCGTTGTGCCGGCCGAACCCGACGAGCTTTGCCGCTCTCGCCGAGCTGAGCGACGACGATCGTAACGACGTCACTTCCGCTGAAGAATTGCGCAGCCACCTTGGCATGGCGTGAGCATTCGTCGCGTGGTCTGCACGCGGCGTGCCGAACGCGACCTGATGACACTCTCGAAGAATAACCGCGCCGCAATCGCCGATGCTGTGGATGCATTGGCTCGCGGCGAGCCGTACGTCGACGTAGAAAAACTGACCGGCTTGCGACCGCCGGAATGGCGGATCCGCGTCGGACGCTGGCGCGCGCTTGATAGATCGGCCGGAACCCGAAATCATCCGCGTCTTGCGTGTGCTCGATCGAAAGGATACGTATCGCCGATAAAGCACGGTCGCAAGGATTCCGCTCGATGCGCCGTTCCCCGCGCACGTCGAGTAAACGCGAAGAAGACATTACGGGAAGCGCCCCGCCGCGAAGCCGCCTAGGAGCGTGAGCAGGAGCAGCGCACCGCCGCCGAGCGCGAAGGGCAAGCTGCCGTCGACGCGGCGTTTCTCCCAGACCGTCTCGAAGGCGATGCCGCGGAATGCATCGCGAAGTTTGCCCGTTTCGCTCGCCTCGACGTAGCGGCCGTGCCCGCTTTGCGCGATCTCGCTCAGGGCGTTTGCGTCGAGATCGGCCTCTTCGTTCGTGCCGGGGATGATCTCGCCACTGCCGCTCGATCCGACGCCGACCGTCTCGATCGTGATGCCGGCGCTGCCCAGATTCTGCGAGACCGCGAGCGGGTCGCTGCCGCGATTGTTCACGCCGTCGGTGAGGAGCACGGCGATTCGGCGCCCTTTGGGCGGAAACTGTTGCGCCGCAAGCGCGAGCGCGTCGCCCATCGCGGTACCGCCGTCGGGCGCCGGCAGCCGCCCGAGCGCATCGTGCACCGCGTCGCGGTCGGCCGTTGGCGGCAGTACGACGCTCGCCCCACTCGAGAACGTGACGATGCCGACGCGCGTGCCCGCCGGTACCGCATCGACGAACGCCGACGCCGCCGCTTTGGCGGCGGCCGCGCGCGTCGGCTGCAGATCCATCGCGCGCATCGAACCCGACGTATCGATACACAACACGACCGTCGCCCCGGCCGTTGGAACGCGCGCGACGAAGTGCGGCCCCGCGAGCGCGAGCGCGAGAGCCGCGCAGCCGCAGACGAAGCCCGCGAACACGAGCGCCGCCGGCCAGCGTGCCGGCCGCAGCGCTTCCAGTGCGAACGCGACGTTGGAATAGGCCAGCGCCTGCGCGCGCGCGCGCCGCTCGACGCTGCGGAAGAACCACACGAGCGCGAGCGTCGCGGCGAGCGCGACCAAAAACAGGAGCGGTCGCGCGAGCGTCATCGCATCGTCTCAGGCAAGGGCGAATGCCGCGCCGAGCGCAGCTTCGGGTCCCGCGTTCGCATCGAGCAGCGCCGCCCGCGTGCCGAGTTCGCGCAGCTCGCGCAGCAACGCGCCTTCGCGCAGTTCCACCGCAGCGACGTAGCGCGCGCGCGTGCGGCGGTCGACGAAGGCGCGCACGACGCGGCCGCTCTCGGCATCGCGCAGGCGCACGAACCCACCCAGCGGCAACCCCGCGTGCCACGGGTCGCGCGCGAGGAGCGCCGTAACGTCGAAACGCGCAGCACACGCGCGCAGTCTCTCCGCGAGCGTGTCGAGCTCGAAGAAATCGCTTGCGATCAAGAGCCGTGCGCCGCGTGGCAAGGTCGCGAGGCCGAGCTCGAGCGCGCCGCCGAGCGGTGTGCCCAGTGGGTCCCGCACATCGGAACAAAGCGCCGCCGCGGCCCGGCCACGCAGGCCACGCGCGACGAGGGGCTGCGCGCCGATGCGCGCGCAGCGATCGTCGTCGATCGCGGCTGCGTACCACAGACGCATCGCCGCGCACGCGGCATCGTAGTTGCTACGCGTCCGTCCGACGTGCATCGATGCCGACGCATCGACGATCGCTGCGAGCACGAGCGCCGTATCTTCGAAGACGACGCGCGTTTGCAACGCACCGGCGCGCGCGGTCGCGGCCCAGTCGATGCGCCGCGGATCGTCGCCTTCGACGTAGCCGCGCAGTTCCGCGAATTCGTAGCCGTCGCTGCGCCGCGGCGCCGGATTCCCGAGGCCCCGCACGTGCGCGCCGCGTCCGGCGAGCAATGCGGCGCGCAAACGCGCTTCGAAGGTCTTCACGCGCCGGCGTCCGCGATGACGCCGACCGGTTCGTCCGCCGTCGCACCGCCCGCGCTGTGAACCGGCGGAGTCACGCGCACGCGCGGCGCGTAACGGACGATGAGGATCGCGAGATCGTCGGCGATGCGGCTCGAGCGGCGTCGCAAACGCCGCACGATCGCATCCGCCATCGCTTGCGACGTACCGCGCAGGTCCGCGAGCCAGCCTGCCACGCCGTCGGCGCCCAAAAACCGGCCGCGCGCGTCGCGGGATTCCGTCAGTCCGTCGGTCGTAATAACGAGCGCGTCGCCAGGGGAGAATTGCAGGTCGCGCGTCGCGTAGGCAGCCTGCGGATCGATGCCGACGATCGGGCCGGTCGTCTCCAGTTGCAGCACGCGTCCGCCGACGAGCGCCCAGGCGGGCTCGTGTCCCGCCGACGCGTATTGCACCGCACCGGTCGCAACATCCAGCGTTGCCAAGAACAACACGACGAAGGATTCCGGCTTCTCCGCCGTGCGGGCGTAGATCGTCGCGAATTTCGCGAGGACGACGCCCGGGTCGCGGTGTTCGGTGAAGAGGGTGCGCACCGTGTACTTCACAAGCGCCGTGTCGACGGCGGCGTCGATCCCCTTACCACTCACATCGGCGACCAGAAACATGGCGCTGCCGCGATCGAGGGCGAAGGCGTCGTGCGTATCGCCGCCGACACTGGACCCACGCGTCGCGGAAAGCAGTACGCTGCCGAGCTCGACGCTCGGAAGCTCGCGACGCTTGGAGAGAAAGGCGCGCTGCAGCCCCGCGACGATCGCCCGTCCCTCGTCGACCGCGCGCCGCAAGCGGCCGACGACGACGGCGAAAAGCAGCGCGACGACGGCGAAGAGACCGTTTGAAAGATCGCGGTTGCGCGTATTTTGAGCGACCGTCGCTTCGAAGCGGCTCTGCCCGAGCGCTTCGCGCGACAGCAGTTCGTCCGTGAGCCGCTCGTAGCCCTCGCGGCTCGCCGGAAACGAGAATGCGGGGGCGCGTTCCGCGCGCGACTGCGCGATCGCATCGATGCGCGCCAGATCGCTTGCGAGCAGCTTTTCGTAGGGCCGCAGCAATTGCGGCACAGCACGCCGGTCGAACTGCTCGACCTCGAGCAACTCCGAATCGCGCTGCGCGGCAACGACGGCCGACTGGTAGACGAAGGCATCGCGAATATCAATGCCGCCCCAATACGAGAGGTAGCTCGCATAGATGAAGGCAGCCAGCAGTCCGACGATGAGCGCGACCGTGATCGTCGTTCGTCGCGAGAACGCTGAAACGCGTACAAAGCGGTCGATCGGAACTACTCCCCCTCCTCCACCCAGACTCCTACCGCCCGGGACGATCTTGGGTTGCGCGAAAGCTGGAGAATGTTGCGTCCCTAAGAAGCGATGCTCGAGCCCAAGCGAGGAGCACCATGATCGTTCACAATGACCTCACGATCGCGAGCGGCGATGCGCAGATGCCCGCGTACCTGGCACGTCCGGGCGATCAGGGCCGGTATCCGGCCGTCATCGTGCTCGAGGGAGTGTACGGCTTCGACGACGAGCTGCGCCGTATCACGGATCTGCTTGCGAGCCTGGGCTATGTCGGCCTCGCGATCAACTACTTTCATCGGACGCACCCGTCGCTGAGCGAACCGTTCACGCCCGAAGGCTTCGCGCGCGGCGTCGAGGCTTCAAAAGAAGTCCACAAGGCGCAGGCACGGGACGACGTCGCCGCGGCGCGCGACTGGCTCAACGAACAGCCCTACGTCGAGAGCGGCCACATCGGGACCTGGGGCTTCGGTTTCGGCGGGACGATCGCGTTCGTGGCCGCGACGCTCGCGGGCATCAACGCGTCGGTCGCCTTCTACGGCCAAAGCATTGCGTCGCTGATGCCCAGCGGCGAGGCGGCACCGCTCGAGGATACGCGCGAGATCCGCGCGCCGCTGTTGCTCGTCTTCGGCGGCCGCGACGAGCTCATCGGCAAACGCGACGTTGAAACGATCGTCGATGCGTTGCGCTCGAACAACAAGCGCTTCGAAGTCCAACAGTATCCCAGTGTCGGCCACTCGTTTTTTCGCACGACCGGCGACTCGGTCTCGACGCGCGAGGCTGCCGATGCGTGGGACCGCGTGCGCTCCTTCTTCGAACGCAACCTCGCATAAGCGCTGCGCTGCGCTGCGGCGCGACCGCGCCTTTAGAACACGTGCCGGTCGAAGGTCATCGGCGGAACGTCGGCCGGAAAATGAAAATCGACGAAGTCGAATTCGAATTTCGGAATCGTCGTGTCGAGCCCAAAATGCAGCGGTTCGTCGGCGACGATCTGCTGTATGTAATTGCGCCCGTCGAGCACGACGTAGCGAACCGTCCATTTCACGCCGTCGTACGGCTTTCCACTCAGCAAGCCTTGCACGGTAAGGGCGATCGTCCGGAACGTGACGGGATCGATCCAGAGATCGCGGAGACGGTTATTCTTTTCGTCGCGCAATGGCACGAGCGTCAAGTGCAACGCCGGTTGACCCGCGAACGTCTCGGTCCCCGCGAGCTCGACTTGATAATCGCGCGTGTTCGTTTCGACGCGCGTGATCTCGCGGAACTCGTCGCTCGGTGCGGGACTCGGCGCGCCGCTGCCGGCCGGGGCAGGCGACGCCGCGAATCGCGAGATCATCCCGAATGAGGAAACGGGATCGATGCGCGGTTCGTCGATGCGAATCGGCTCGGCGTCGGGGTTCGTGTCGAAGAGCTTGAGGTTGAAGATCGAGAACGGTACGCCCGCCAGGCGCCGGTTCTCTTCGGCGGCATCGTGGATTTGTTCGAGCGAAATCGCGCCGTCACGCGAGCGGTAATACGCGTCCCACCAGTTATCGAAGACGTGCCGGCCCGAGAGATAGCGCACGAGCGCCCCATAGCGGACGTAAGGCAAATCGTCGCGCGAGCGCCACGCTTCGCGGGCTCGGGCGAAGATGCGCTCGGCCCGCGGGTTCGGGGAAGGCGTCGCACTCGGCGCGGGTTCGGGAGCGGCGCTGGGCCGCACCGGCACGAGCAGCGCAAACGCGGTGACGAGCGCGCCAGCGAGGAGTCGGCGAAACATCGAGGCTTGCGGTTCGGCGCCGCTGCGTGAAGTCCGCGACGCCCGCGGCGCCTTCAGACGGCGTGGTTGGCCCGGTACGCTTCCTGAATCTCGCGCTTGGCGATCTGCAGCGCTTCGGCGACGATCGTTTCGCGCGTCGCTCCGCACGCACACCGCCGCGCGGCGCACCCGTCGCCCGCGTGCAACGTGGCGCCGTGTCCGCACGCCTCACAATTTACCAGGGTATCCATGCGTAATCGGTCTCCAGAAATCATTTGCCGCGTTCCGCGGCAGATGAACTACAGACGACGACGGCGTCCCTTAGAGTTCCACTAAGGGACCGGCACCCCCGCGATCAGTTCGGCGACCAGCGTCTCGGGGTCGATGCGCTCGGTGAGCACGCGGTAGCCGAAGGCGAGCCGATGCCGGAGAACGGCGGGAGCGCTCGCGCGCACGTCGTCCGGCGTCACGAACGAGCGGCTCTCCACGAGCGCGCTCGCGCGGGCCATGGCCGCGAGCGCGAGCGTCGCCCGGGGACTCGCGCCACGCTCGACGTAGGCGTGCGGTGCCCGTGTCGCCTGCGCGAGTGCGACGATATAGCGCGCGAGCCGGCGATCGATGAAGACAGCCCGCGCCTGGGCACGCCAGCGCAGCACGTCCTCCATGCTCGCGACGTTCTGCGGAAAGGCGGGCGCCTCGCCCCCGAAACGCTCGAGGATGGCGAGCTCTTCATCGGCATCGGGATAGTCCAGCACGAGCTTGACGAGAAAGCGATCCATTTGCGCGAGCGGGAGCGCGTAGGTTCCGTCGCCGTCGAGGGGGTTCATCGTCGCGGTCACGATGAAGGGATCGGGTAGACCGAAGCTCTGCGGGCCGATCGTCACTTGCCGGTCCTGCATCGCTTCGAGCAGTGCCGACTGCACTTTCGCCGGCGCGCGGTTGATCTCGTCGGCGAGCACGACGTTTGCGAAAACGGGGCCGAGCGCGGTCGCGAAGTCGCCGGAGCGCTGATCGAAGATGCGCGTGCCGACGATGTCGCTCGGCAGAAGATCCGGCGTGAACTGCACGCGCTTGAAGGTGCCGCCCAAAGCGGCGGCGAGTGCGCGGCACGCGAGCGTCTTCGCGAGGCCGGGCGGCCCTTCGAGCAGGACGTGGCCGCCGGCGATCGCAGCGCGGACCAGCGCATCGAGCGTTTCGCGCTGACCGACGACCGTCTGGGCGAGCGCGTCGAGCAGCGCGCTCGGCATCAGCGCAGGTATGGCAGTGCCTCCCGGACGGCGTCGGCCAGACCTTCCTCTTCACAGAAGGTCGCGCGTTCCATCGCCGCGAGCGCGGCCGCAGCTCCGTCGCGCAGTGCGCCGCGCGCGGCGAGGTCGCGCAGCGTCTCGCGTTCGCTCGCACCCGCGCGCTCGCGCAGCACCGCCCGCACCGCGACGGCACGCGGCCGCGTCGGCTCTTGCGCGAGCGCTTCGACGAGCGCGCGGAAGCGCGCATCGGGGTCGGCCGCCGCCGGAACTCGTGCGGCGGCCGGTGCCGGCGGCGCGGCGAGCGGGCCGCGCGGCCGGCGCAAGCGGCGCACGAGGAGCGTCCCAAGCGCTACGAAGGCGCCGAAGGAGACGAGCCATACCGCAAACCAAGCCGCTGCGATCAACGCGACGCGGGTCCCGCCCCCTAGCGCGTCGCCTGCGACGTGGACGACGACGGGTTCGGTCAGGAAGCGGCTCGGCTTGCGGTTACGCCCGTCGATCGCGTCGACCGTCGCCGGCGCGATCGTCACGTCGCCCGGCGCGGTCGCGTCGAGCGTGAGCGTCTCGACGCAGTCCGTACCGCGCAATGTCGCGGCGCAACGCCGTTCATCGCCGAGTTCTTCGAAACCGGCCAGATTGGGCAGCACGATGTTGTCGAGCGAGGTCAAGTGCTCCGCGATGTGAGCGACGATCCGGAGATGGAACGGTTCGCCGACTGCCACGGACGCGCGATCGACGGACATGCCGAAGTCGCGCACGTGCAGGGTCGGCAGCGACTGGGCCTGCGCCGGTTGCAGCACGGCGACGACCGCAGCGACCGCGGCGAGCGCTACGAGCCGAGCGACCCGAGCCACTGGGCGAACAAGAAGCGCGCGTCGGATGGTCCGGGCGACGCTTCGGGATGAAACTGCACCGCCGTGATCGGCAGACTGCGATGGCGGAACCCTTCGTTCGTGCCGTCGTTGAGGTTGACCATCGTCGCTTCGAGTTCGCCGGGAAGCGACGCGCCGTCGACCGCGTACCCGTGATTGTGCGCCGTAACGATCACCGCATCGCTCAGCATATCTTTGACGGGCACGTTGCCGCCACGATGACCGTAGGGGAGTTTGTACGTTCGCGCCCCGCACGCCAGTGCCAGGAGCTGATGACCCAGACACACGCCGAACATCGGCAGATGGCCGACGAGTTCGCGCAAGGTCGCGATGGTCTGGGGCAAATCGGCGGGGTCGCCCGGACCCGGCGAGATCACGAGCGCGTCGGGAGCCTGGGCCAAGACGTGTTCGGGCGAGGCATCATAGGGCAAAACGGTGAGCCGGGCGCCGAGCGCGCGGAAGTCGCGAACGATCGCGCGCTTCACGCCGCAATCGAGCAGAACGACGTGTGCGCCCGCGCCGGCAAAGTTGCGCTCGGTTTGCGTCGCGACTCTCGCGACGAGTCCCGCCGTACTCGTTTCGCGAGCGTACGGCACGAGCGCCGCTTCCATGCGCAACAGACTCGCCTCGCCCACGGCGAGCGCCGCGCGGATCGTGCCATGTTCGCGCAAGACGGTCGTGAGCGCCCGCGTATCGACTCCGACGAGGGTTGGAACGCGCTCGGCCGTGAGCCAAGCCGCGAGATCGGTTCGCATCGCATGGTGTGACGGGTGCCGGGCCAGCGCCTTGACGATCGCGCCCGCGACGCAGGCGCATCCGTGCTGCGCGGCGCTGCCCGAAATGCCGTAATTGCCGATCATCGGATAGGTGAAGGTGAGCAACTGTCCGGCATACGACGGGTCCGTTAGAGCCTCTTCGTAACCCGTCATCCCCGTATAGAAGACCGCTTCACCAAGCGCGAGCGCATCAGGGCCGATGCCTTCGCCGTCGAATCGCGTTCCGTCGGCGAGCAGCAGTGCGGCCGGTTTCTCCATCTCGAAGCTGGGGCGTTCGCCTCGCGCGTGATCCTCCCCGCATCGTCAGCCGCGGCCTTGCGGCAGTAATCGTTCGAACTCGAGTGGAGACACGTTCAATGGGAACGCGTACTCGACGAAATCGTATTCGAGACCCGCTACCGGACGGTCGAGACCGAAGTGCAGCGTCTCGTCCGTCTTGATCTGCTGCACGTACGCGCGACCGTCCATCTCGACGTAGTTCACGGTCCAGCGCACGCCGTCGTACGGCTTGCCCTCGAAGAGTCCATCGACATCGAGTTTGAGCGTCGCATAGTCGCTCGTCGCGATCCACAGATCGCGCAAGCGGTAGAGCCGCGGGTCACGCAGCGGGACGAGCGAGAGATGATAGGCATCCGCGTCGCGCACGCGCTCGATCCCGACGAGCGCGATGCGGTAGTCACGGGCGACCGCTTCCACGCGCGCGAGTTCGCGTAGCGGCTTCTCGGTGCTCGCCGCGCCGGGCGCGGGTGAGGGAACCGCAAGCGGCGTGGCGGACGGCGGCGCTGGAACGGCGCCCGCCACCGGCGCGAGCCCGGACGAACCGACGAGCGCCGGACCCGAGCGGTGGCGTACGAGCCCGAAAGAGGCGTCGGGCTCGACGAGCGGATCGAGCACGGGAAAGGCATCGGCGTTCGCGTTGGTCTCGAGCGTGTCGGCGCGCGCCGCCCCGTTGTGGATGCGGAAGTTGATGGAAATCGCAGCGCCCCGGAGCCGCGCGTCTTCCTGCTGCGCGACGATCAAACGGTGCAGCACGAGCGTCCGGTCGGAACCCCGGTAGAGCGCGTGCCACCAGTTATCGTGCGTGCGATTGCGCCACTGATACCGCTCGAGCAGACTATACGCAACGAAGGGTGCTTCCGTCCGCGCGCGCCACACCGCTTTGGCATGCGCGAAAATCGAGTCCCCCGTCCCCCCCAGCGACGCCGCCGGCGCGGGCGGCGCAGCGCCGAGTGAAAGCGCCGCGAGCGCCAAGATCCCGAGCCGCGTACGCATAGCCGTGTAACGGTACCCAGCTCGCCAAACGTTCAGCGGGCGACGGACTCGGCGCGCACGATGCCATCGCGCATCACGATCGCGCCGGCGACGATCGTTGCGACGGCACGCCGCGTGAAGGTGGCACCGTTGAAGGGCGTGTTCTTGCCGAGCGACATAAACGTCGCTGCGTCGACCCGCCAGGGACGCTCCGCGAACACGGTGAGGTCGGCCGGCGCTCCGACCCGCAGCGTCCCGCCGGGAACGCCCAAGATTCGCGCGGGATTGCTCGAGAGCAACGCGACGAACCGCCCGAGCGGCAGATCGGGCAGCGCGCTCGCATAGGCCCCGATGGCAATCTCGAGTCCAGAAAAGCCGACGGGTGCCTCCGCGAGCAACTGCGCCTTCTCCTCGCGCGTGTGCGGTGCATGATCGGTTGCGAAGGTGTCGATCGTGCCGTCCCGCACAGCATCGCGCAGCGCGCGAACGTCGCCCTCCAGTCGCAGCGGCGGATTGACCTTCGCGTCGGCGCGGAACCGATCGAACCGCGCATCGTCGAGTAAGAGATGGTGCGGCGTCACTTCACAGGTCACGGCAAACCCGCGAGAGCGCCCGAAGCGGATGAGCTCCGCGCTCATGGCCGTCGAGAGGTGGGCAATGTGAAAGGCTTTGCGCGTGTCGCCACAGACGAGCACGTCGCGCGCGACGTTGACGTCCTCCGCGAGTCCGGGCGATCCGGCGAGCCCGAGTTCGAAGCTGCGCGCGCCTTCGTTCATCACCGCGTCGCCGCGCAGATCGCCGTCCTCGCAGTGCGAGATGAAGACGCCCGGCACGTCGCGCGCGTACAATGCGGCTTGCCGTAAAACGCGCGGGTTGGCAACCGCGGAACCGTCGTCGCTAAAGGCGACCGCTCCGGCATCGTGGAGCCGCCAATACGGCGCGAGCTCTTTGCCGGCGCGAGAGCGCGTGATCGCCGCAATCGGATAGACGCGCGCGAGGCCGGCGGTGCGGGCGAGGCGGCGCACTTCGGCGACGAGCGCGGGCGAGTCGAGCGCCGGCTCCGTATTGGGCATGCACGCAACCGCCGTGAAGCCCCCGGCGACCGCAGCCGCGCTGCCGGTCGCGATCGTCTCCTTGTGCGTCTGGCCCGGTTCGCGGAGGTGCACGTGCATATCGATGAAGCCCGGCGCGACGATGCTCTGCGCAGCGTCGTACACTTCGGCATCGCCGGATTCGAGGTGTTCCCCGAGCGCGACGACGACGCCGTCTCGCAGCAGCACGTCGCGGCGCGCGTCGACCGCTTGCGAGGGATCGACGACTCGGCCACCGCGCACGAGAAGAGCGTTCACGGTCGTGCCATTCGCGCTCGCGAGTCGGCATCATGTTAGGCGATGGCGAGCGGAACTTCTCGAAGGTCCCTATGAGCGCGAGGTCCTCGGTGTTATGTTTCTGAAGTAACCAGCTGTTTGTCGGTGGTCCTTTGGCCGTTCGAAGGAGCAGTGATAAGTCTTGCGTTTCGCGCAGCGTCGTCCCAAAGCCGACCGCGCGGCTGCGCGACTTTCGTCCTCGTGACGTAACGCGGTGACGGCGAGGCGCTCGTTTGCCGTCGCCGCGCTGCTCCTGGCCGCCATATCGTGTGCCCGCAAGGCCGCCACGCCCGATGGGGTGCTTGTAGCCGCCACTCCACTCCCAGCCCACGTTTACTTTGCGCGCGAAACGACCGTGCATCCGGTGCTGCGACTGTCCGGCCTGATCGACCGCGCGTTCGAGCGGGTCCACGGCATTCTCGATTTAGAAGATCTCAACTTCGAAAACTTCGCGAGCTCTACGCAGCAACAAACAACTTGGCGAATAGCGTACAGACAAACCGGACGTGAAGCGATCGCGGCTCCGGCCGACGCCGTAACCCTCTCGGGGCGGCGCGGCGACGCGTGCCGCATGAGATTTCGGCTTCATGCCGAGCGCGCAGTCCGTGCGCCGGCCATTGCCGGCGTCGCATTGATGAGAAAGTCGAGCACCGCCATGCGCACGTAGACGCCGTGCGAGACCTGTTGCGCGTAGCGCCAACCCGCAAAGCCGAACACATCTTCGGTGAGCTCGACGCCGCGGTTATACGGGCCCGGATGCATCACGATCGCCTGTGGCCGTAGCGCCGCCAGACGCCGCGCATCGAGCCGGTAGTTGCGCGCGTAGTCGTCGAGCGACGGCAGCACGGCCGAGGCGATCCGCTCTTTTTGAATGCGCAAGAGCATCAGCGCGTCGACCTCGGGCAGCACCGCATCGAGATCGCGTTCGATGCGCATGCCCGCGCGCGCCATCGCGGCGGGCAAGAGCGTCTCGGGGCCGACGAGCGTGACTTCGGCGCCGAGCTTACTCAGACCGATGATATTGGATCGCGCGACACGGCTGTGCAAGATATCGCCGACGAGCGCAACGCGCAGACCCGCAATCTTGCCGAACTCCGTTTGCAGTGTCAGAAGATCGAGCAGCGCCTGCGTCGGGTGGGCGTGGCGCCCGTCGCCCGCGTTGATCACGTGACCGTCGAACGACTCCGCCAAGCGATAGGGAAAGCCTGACTCCGGATGGCGCGTCACGATGATGCGAACGCCCATCGCCGCAAGCGTGATCGCGGTATCGGCGATCGTCTCACCTTTGCCCAGGCTCGATGATCCCGGCGGGAGCGCAACGACGTCCGCGCCGACCCGCTGCTCGGCGATCGCAAACGACGTGAACGTGCGCGTACTCGCTTCGAAAAACAGATTGACGACGCAGACGTCACGCAGCAGATCGCGCGAAGGTGGATGTGCGACGAAGCGGTTGGCGCGCTCGAGCAGACCTTCGATTTCGCCACTTTCCAGATCGTCGAGATCCAGCAGGCTGCGCGGGGCGCCCGAGCCGTTACGTAGCGTCATCACCGTCGCTGCGAATGACGACGCGGTCGTCATCGGAATACGCCTTGCCGAGGTGAACCGCGATGTGCTCGCGCCGACGCGTGGGGATCACGCGGCCGACGTAGTCGCCTTGCACGGGCAGCTCGCGCAAACCCCGGTCGATGAGTACGGCGAGCCGAATCGCGCGCGGCCGCCCGAGATCGGTAACGGCATCGAGCGCCGAGCGTACCGTGCGGCCCGTATAGAGCACGTCGTCGACGATGATGACGACCTTGCCCGCCAGATCCTCGTGGATCTCCGATTCGGGCAACGCCCGCGCGACGTCGTCGTCGCGGTAGAGATTGATGTTGAGAAATCCGAGGCCCGGACGCTCGCCGCTAATCTCCTCGATCTTGCTCGCGAGGCGCCGCGCGAGCTGCTCGCCGCCCCGACGGATGCCGATCAACACCATGCCTGCCTGCGCGTCGTCCGGTTCGAGGATCTGATGCGCGAGCCGCGCGATGATGCGATCGATTTGCTGCGCTGACATCAACGTTCGTTCGCGCAATGCTTCGAGCGCGCTCTTCACCCTTCAGCCACCATGCCCCGGTGCTTCGGCTGGCAGCGCCGGGACCATGCCGCCGGGTGCGGCCCGGACGCAATCCAGACGCAGCACAGACGGCGGGTCCCTACGCTCAAAGCGTCCCACCAACTCGTTCTTGGAGGCAACCATGTTCCAATCGCGCCCGGGTACCATCTCGATCGCGTTGTCGACCGCGCTGTGCGCTGGCGGCATCACGAGCGCAACTCCCGCCCTCGCCGTCACTACGGCGCCTTCCCATCCGACCTGCTCGTCGCAACACAGCGCCCCGCAGATGGACGGATACATGACGCTCGAGCGTCCGATATTCGCAACGGAGGCCGGCTACTTCGGCACGACCGCCGTTCGCGTCGACCTCGACGCGTCCGGATCCCTCAAAGCCGCGTCGATCTATAAGACCAGTGGTTATCAAATCCTGGACTATGCTGCACTTCGCAGCGTACGCGCAGCGAAGTTCGCTCCGGAGAAGGTCGATTGCCAAGGCATCGCCGGCTCCTACGAATGGGACGTGAGCTACGACTAGTAATCACGGGCCCGGGTCGACTGCGTCCGCGCCGAGGCGAGCGAGAAGCTCGGTCACGCGGGCGCGGTCGGCTTCGTAACCCGCGAGCTTCGCACGCTGCTTGGCGACTTCGCCTGGTGACGCTTTACTCGTGAACTGTCGATTGCCGAGCTTCTTTTCCAGACGTTCGATCTCGCTTTGCAGCTGCACGTCTTCCTTGGCGTAGCGTTGCCGCAAGACGCCCGCGGGCGCTCGCGGCGTCGCCGCTGCAAGCGGATCGCTCGCCCGCTCCGAGAGCGACGGCGAGTCGACGAGGTTGGCGTGCGCGTGGAGTGCGAGCAGGCTGCGAGCATCGCGGTCGAGCTCGGGTGGCACGTCGATCGTGATGTATTCACGCGGCCCCAGTCCCAGTTCCGCGCGCAGGTCGCGCACGCGGCCGACGACGCTCTGCAAGAGTTCGTAGCGCTGCGCCGCAACCGGGTCGACCGCAATCTCTGCGACGTCGGGCCAGCTCGCGGTCACGATCGTGCGGCCGTCGTGCGGCAGCGCTTGCCAGATCTCTTCGGAAACGAAGGGCGCGAGCGGATGCAACAGCCGCACGATCGCGTTCAAAACGTACGATAAAATCACGGTCCGCGTCGGCGTCGGAACTTTCGTTGCCTCGATGTACCAGTCGCAATACCGGAACCAGGCGAAGTCCAAAAGCGCGTCGGCGGCCACGCCGAACGCGTAACCGTCCAGTGCCGCACTCACGCGCTCGATCGTCGTACACAAGCCGGCGAGGATCCACTTGTCGGCGAGCGACTGTTCGGCGAGCGGCGGCAGCCGGTTCGCCCGTGGCAGCTCGCCCAGACCGCGCACGTAGCGCAGGGCGTTCCAGAGCTTGTTATTGAAGTCGCGCGCCTTCTCTACGAACCGCACGTCGAAGCGCAGCTCCTGCGATTCGAGGCGCATCTGACGCACGATCGCCAGGCGCGTCGCGTCGGCGCCGTACTCGCGCACGAGATCCAGCGGATCGATCGCGTTTCCCAAGCTCTTGCTCATCTTGCGTCCGTGCAGATCGAAGACGAGCGGCGCCACGAAGACCTCGCGGAACGGAACGTCGCCGCCGAACTTGAGTCCGAGCATCACCATGCGCGCGACCCACAGAAAGATGATGTCGCGGCCGGTAACTAGTACGGCGTTCGGGTACCAGTGCTCTAGCTCGGGCGTCCGCTCGGGCCAACCCAAAATCGAGAGCGGCCACAGTCCGCTCGAAAACCACGTATCGAGCGTGTCGGGATCGCGCCGAAGTTCCGTCGCGCCGTACTCGCGGCGCGCGAGCGCATACGCTTCTTCTTCGGTCTCGGCGACGATCGCGCGGTCGTCCGGGGTGTACCAAACCGGCAACCGGTGGCCCCACCAGACCTGGCGCGAGATGTTCCAGTCGCGAATATTCTCGAGCCAGTGCTCGTAGGTGCGGCCGAAGCGCTCGGGTACGAAGCGCAGCTTCCCGCTGCGGTAGACTTCGAGCGCGGGCGCCGCGAGCGCAGCCATCTTGCAGAACCATTGCAGCGAAAGCAACGGCTCGACGACGGCACCGCTGCGCGAGCTGACCGGCACACTGTGCCGGCGCGCCTCGGTGCGCACGAGCGCGCCCGTCGCTTCGAGATCCGCGACGATCGCCGCGCGCGCGGCGAAGCGGTCGAGTCCGACGTACGGCGCCGGCGCTTCGGCCGTGATGCGACCGTCCAAGCCGATCACGCTCGGCATCGGTAACGCGTGCCGCTCGCCGATCGCGTTGTCGAGCGCGTCGTGCGCGGGCGTTACCTTCACGGCACCGGTGCCGAAGTCGCGTTCCACCGCCGCGTCTGCGACGATCGGAACCTCACGCCCGGCGAGGGGCACGATCACCGTTTTGCCCACGAGTTCGGCGTAGCGCGGATCGCCCGGGTGGACCGCGATCGCCGTATCGCCGAGCATCGTCTCGGGGCGCGTGGTCGCTACCTCGATCGCGAAGGAGCCATCGGCCGCCCGGTAGCGGATGTGCCAGAGGAAACCGTCGCGTTCGACGTCCTCGACTTCCGCGTCGGAGAGTGTCGATTGCGAGACGGGATCCCAGTTGACGAGCCGCGTCCCGCGATAGATCAGTCCCTCGCGGTAGAGCGCGACGAAGACCTTCGCGACCGCTGCCGACAGACCGGGATCGAGCGTAAAACGATCGCGCTCCCAATCGGGCCCGAAGCCGAGCGTACGGAACGCATCGTAAATTTCGTCGCCATACTTCTCGCGCCAGGCCCACGCGCGCTCCAGGAACCCTTCGCGTCCCAGGTCATCGCGCGTCACACCTTCCCGCGCGAGCTCGCGCACGAGAACGGCTTCCGTCGCGATCGCCGCATGATCTTGTCCCGGCAACCAATCCGCATTGTCACCGAGCATGCGGTGGTAGCGCACCAGAATGTCCATTGCGGTGTAGGTCGAGCCGTGCCCCAGGTGCGCGCGACCCGTGATGTTCGGCGGCGGCATCGAGATGATGAAGGGCGGCCGGGCGGGATCGGGCTCTTCGTGGAAGACCCCGGTCTCGAGCCACATGCGGTAACGGCGCGCTTCGACTTCGCGCGGTTCGTAGGTCTTGGAAAGCTCCTCCGCCGGCGCGGCACTGGACTCGGTCTGCACGATCAACGCAAATTAAGGCTTACGGAAAGAGACCCTCCAGGCCAGCGAGAACGGGAGCCGTCACTACTATATGAACGCGCTCGACTGTACGGATCAGCAGGCTGCTGCAGCCTGCTAGGGCTGGTGGTAGTCGCCCGTACCGTAGGTCTTGATGCCGACGAGGAACCACAGCACCGGGATGGCGACGATCACCCCGAAGAACAAGACCATCAAGAGGAAGTTCGCGATCATGGCAGCCCTTTCGCAGCAGCGCCGTCCATAGCGAAGCCTAGCACGCGCGCAGGGGGCGGGCGGTGACTCCGGCTACAGTCCGCCTCGTTCGCGAAACGAAAGGACTACAGGAGCGACGCTGCGCGGGTTTGGAGTGCGTAACGTCCTTTGAAAGCCCGCTGGGCAGTAAGGGAGCCAGTAGCATCTTGCGGCATCGCTAGGGTGCCGACGGCTTGTCGCCAGAGCCGGGTGGACCACCTCACCACATACCGTGCAGACTGGGCCGCAAATCTGACCGCGCGACTCACGAGCGAGACTCCGATCGGAACGGCACACAGGGCGCAGCACGCGAAAATCAGGACGCCGCAGCCGGCCCAGAGATACCACAGCATGCCGTGGACCTCGTTCTCCAGCAAGAACAAATAGAGAACGCCGAAGACGGGGACCGCGAAGTAACCCAGGGCTCCGCACGCGGGCAGTACGCTATCGCGAAACTGAATGAGGCGATCCTTAGCGGGTTGCTCCGTCACTGCGCGTCACCCCAGACGACGTGATACTTTGGGACGGAATCCTCGCGAGACGCCTCGCACGGGTCGCTTCGCCATGTGCCAGCGCCATACGCAAAACATCCGTGCAGGTTGGGCCCGTACACGACATGGGGCTTCGTGATGAAGTAAGAGAATGCGAGAACGGCGGCAACGACGGTAACCTTCACGGAACATTCCTATGTTTGGCGAGCAGCCTAGCGATAGCGCAACTGACCGGCGTAGGTCGATGGAGGGACACGCCCTCGCGTTCATTTTGCTCCCGTTTTCAAGGCGAGCGCGAGGACCGTTCGTACCATGCGCATAGGGCCGTCCGTGTCGATGCTGCTACTTCTTAGAGATCATCGTCCCGGTCGGGGATGGCGAGCACCCGGCACCGCCGCGTCGATCGTGCCGCTGGTACGGTTTCGACGACGTGGCGGACGGGATTGATGTCCTCGCAAGATCGAGGAGCTCGTCCGCCTGGTTTGCTGACAAATAGATTTTTTGCGCACCGCCCAGCGCTTCCGGCAGTAGCGCTTGGTACGCGGCGCAGTAGCGGCAACGGCCGACCGGATGCAGCGAGACTAGTGGCGCGCATCCAAGGAGAATACCGGGCGATTCTTACGGAAAGCGTGTCATCGTAGCAAAACCAGCGCGAGCCACACGGCTCCCACGACATCTAGCGTTACGAGCAGTGCTGTCCAGATCGGGAACGACTCGCTCATGCGATGATCTCCCACGCGATCCTAGCAGAGCAGAATTCGACGAGGGGCCGCGATGACCGCTATCAGCAAAAAGATCATGCTGCACCGCCGCTAACTGCCACCCAGCGCTGCGCGAAGCGCTACGCTTGCCTTAACGCTGCGATATGCTGTTCCTGCACGGCGAGCCGTGCGACAGCGCCGTCCGCTACATCGTCGTTGTAGCAGACACGCATCTGTGGTCGCCCGATCCCGGCGCGGACGGCGGTGCGCCTCCGCCGCAGGCAATTCGTGCAGAGCGCTCCGCCCTATGATGTATGATGCGGCGTACGCAACGCATATTCCGGAGCAAAGCGAAATCCGGCCGGTGCCTCGTGTTCGTGCTGGCCCGCAGCTAGAACCAGTTCCTAGCCATTGGGCGGTTCAAGGTAACTTTTAGTAGTACCAATTAGGAGACTAGTGGTAAAGCGTGAGGGGCAACTCCCTCCCGAAAAATCGTAAAGCAAAAGGCCAGCAGCACAGAGGCGTGAACACCGTTCGCACCCCTCAAGGAGCACCGCAACCGCCTCACGGCGGACGGGGCCTTTGGCGAGCTCATGTTCCCGTCGCAATGGATGGCCGAGGGGACAAGCGTAACTTGCGCCGGAGCGATTGGGAGCCGATGCGCCGCGCGGCCAACGTTCCCAAGAGTTCACGGTGCGTGACTTGCGTCAAGCGAACGCCGAGCGCGTGACTGCAGGGACGCCTCTGCCGATCGTACAGCGCGAAGCTGGGCAGCGCAGCCCCGACGTCACCTTAGCGATCTCCGCGGGCATTACCGACGCTTCTATGTCTGCTGCCGTCGACTCATCGATGCGCTGTTCGCTGCGGATGCGGGAACTCGTGTGAACTTGCAGCTGATCGTAACCCGGCGATTGCCTATTTTCCGACATTTCATAGCGGAGCGTTCCACAAGAAAACTCCGCAAAGCCTTGCAGCAGCGGAGTTTCCCAATGGTCGGGCAGACAGGATTTGAACCTGCGACCCCTAGACCCCCAGTCTAGTGCGCTACCAAGCTGCGCCACTGCCCGATTCGCACGCTCGTTCGGGATGGCGCGGTTGCAGCCCCGCTTCCGTGCAGCCGCGGTTGCTCGGCGCGGCGGTTAGCGCTTTTTCGCGCTTCCGGCGCGGCCGCGCTTCTTGGCGCTCGCCGCGACGGCATCGCGCAGACCTTTGCCCGCGGCGAAGGCGGGGACGCGCCTCGCTTCGATCGTCAGCTTCGCGCCGGTCTTTGGGTTGCGGCCCTCGCGCTTGGCACGGTCGCGGACGACGAAACTCCCGAAGGGGATGAGCTGCACCTTGTCGTTCTTCACGAGCGCGTCGCGAATCTCGTCGAGCATCATGTCGACGAGCTCACCGACTTGGCGCTTCGAGAGGTCGACTTTTCCTGACAAGGAGTCGATGAGTTCGGCTTTAGTCACCGTTGAATCTCCAAAATAAAGACGAGAGCGACATACGGAAGCGTTGGATGCGCGCGCTACGACGATGCTAAGAGCGGAGAGCACGCCGTGTCAGCGAGGCTTATTGGCAGGACGCTCATTTGCTCCTGCACCGAAATCGTAAAAATACCTGTGCCATGCGGGTTTGCGGCTCACGCGAGCAGCGCCGCGCACGCGCGGAGCGCGAGCGCATAGGACTCGATCCCAAAGCCGGCGATCGTTCCGCGGCACACGGCCGCCACAACGCTCGTCGCGCGGAACTCCTCGCGAGCGTGCGTGTTGGTCAGGTGCACTTCGACCGTCGGCACGCCGATTGCGGCGATGGCATCGCGAATTGCATACGCGTAATGCGTGTATGCACCGGGGTTGAGCACGATTGCGTCATAGTGGCCACGCGCGGACTGCAGTTCCTGCACGATCGCGCCTTCGGAGTTGTGCTGCACGCAGCGCACCATGATACCGAGTTCGCGTCCTTCGCGCGCGCAACGCGCATCGATGTCTGCGAGCGTCTGCGCGCCATAAATACCAGGCTCGCGCGTGCCGAGCAAGTTCAAATTCGGACCGTGAATGACGAGCACGTTCACGCCCGGGCGCGTTCGTGAAGGAAATGATACCGCCCTCGGAAAGTGCGGCACGATGCCCGACCGGATCGTTACCGCAACCGCCATCGACGGCAGCTTCTCCATCGTCGCGGGCATTACGACCGAACTCGTGCGCGAAACGCAGCAGCGCCACGAACTCGCGCCGACGGCGAGTGCCGCGGTCGGCCGGCTCCTCACCGGCGCCGCGCTCCTGGGCGCGAGTCTCAAGGGCCGCGAGAAGCTCACATTGCAAATCGCAAGCGACGGACCGCTGCGAGGCATCGTCGCGGACGTGCAGCTGGGCCGCACGGGCGACGACGGCGCCGAAGAGATCGGCGCGCGCGCCTATGCGCGGCGGCCCGACGTCGACGTACCGCTCAACGAGCGCGGCAAATTCGATGTCGGCGCAGCCGTCGGCAAAGGCTATCTGCAAGTCACGCGATCCTTCGAAGTCGGCCAGCCTTACGTCGGCATTGTCGAGCTCGCGAGTGGTGAGATCGGCGACGATATCGCGGCCTACCTCATGACGTCGGAGCAGATTCCGAGCGTCGTCGCGCTCGGCGTTCTCGCCAATCCGGGCGGCATCAAAGCCTCGGGCGGCATCATCGCGCAGGTTCTGCCGGGTGCCGACGACGCGACGATCGGCGCGCTCGAAGCGCGCGCACGTACGATGGTTCCCGTTACGGCGCAGATTGCGGACGATGCGTCGGTGCACGACCTCGTGCGGGCGCTCGCCGGGCCTCTCGAAATGCGCTACACGCGCACATACGACGTCGCCTTTACCTGCACGTGTTCGCGTGAACGCGTCGAACGCGCGCTCCTGGGACTGGGCCGCGACGAACTGAGCAAGATCATCTCCGAGCAACCGCAGACCGAAGCCCTCTGCGAGTTCTGCAAGACGGCTTACGTCCTCTCGCCCGATGAAGTCCGGGCGTTGATCGAACGACTCGAAGCGCGCAACGGTTAACTGGCGTTTGCGGCTAAAGCCGCAAGCCGCTAGACGCCGAGGCGGGGTTTGAACTCTTCGGCGATGAGCCCGTCGACGTTCACGTACCACCAGCCGCACTCGCAGCGGATGGGCGGGTCGCCCGGCTGCGGGTAGGCGTAGACGCGCCGGCAACGCGTGCACGTCAACACTTGCGCGCCGAGCGGCGGGCGCGGAGTGTAGGTACGCGGGGCCGGAGATTTGGCCGTGTTGTGGGTTGCCATGAAGATCAGTCCGCTCTTTCGCTTGGAAGGATGCGCGCGAAGCGGCGCGTTCCGATGGAGAGTATGACGGAGGCGCGGGCGTCCCACGGCTGACGTGCGTCGCCGACGACCACGCCGTCGAGCCTGACGCCGCCGCCCGCGATCAACCGTTCTGCTTCGCGTTTACTGGCCGCGAACTTGCAACCGACGACCGCGTCGGTTACGGTGCGCCAATCGCCGGCGCGGATTTCCGGAATGTCGCTCGGCGCTTCGCCGCGCTGAACGGTCGCCGCGAAGCGCTCGCGCGCCGCGCGGGCCGCAGCCCCGCCATGGTAGCGCTCCACAACCGCTTCGGCAACGTCTTTTTTCGCAGTCATCGGATGCAGCGTCCCGTCGGCCAGCGCGCAGCGCAGCGCGGCGAGCGCCGCCGGCGACCAGAACGCGGCGAGCTCCGCGTAGCGCGGTATCATCGGGTCCGGCAAACTCATCAACTTGCCGAACTGTTCGCTTGCGGACTCCGTAATTCCAATGTAGTTCCCCCGCGACTTGCCCATGCGCACCACGCCGTCGGTCCCTTCGAGAATCGGGGTCGTCAAGCAGATCTGCTTGGGCTGACCGGCGTGGCGCTGGTATTCGCGGCCGACGAGCAGATTGAAGAGCTGATCGGAGCCGCCGAGCTCGACGTCGGCGCGCATCGCGACGCTATCGTACGCCTGAGCGATGGGGTAGAGAAACTCGTGCAGTGCGATCGGCGTTCCCCTTGCATAGCGGTCGGCGAAATCGTTGCGCGATAACATCTGGGCGACGGTCGTCTGCGCCGTCAAACCGATGAGGTCGTCGAGCGAGAGCGGCGCAAGCCACGCCGAGTTGTACATGACTTCGATCCGCTCGAGATCGAGGACTTTTCCGGCCTGGTTGCGATAGTCGCGCATGTTCGCAGCGATCATGTCGTCGGTGAGCGGCGGCCGCGTGTCGTTGCGCCCAGTCGGATCGCCGATACGCGCCGTAAAGTCGCCGATGAGCAAGATGACGCGGTGACCGAGCTCCACGAACTGCTGCATCTTGTGCAACACGACGGCATGCCCGAGATGCAGAAACGAGCCGGTCGGATCGATACCGAGTTTGACGGTGAGCCGCCCTTTTTCTGCGATGCGTTCTTCGAGTTCAGCAACCGTTTCGACGTGAGCGCACCCGGTCGACAGATCGTGCGCCTGCTCGCGCGGGTTCATGGAAGTCCTCATGGCGGCGTCTGCGCTCTTCCAGAACGTCGGCGCCGCGCCTCCCGAGGCGGTATGCTTTAGACCTTAAGCGTTGCTAAAAGGCCTAGTCAGCAGTCAAGGACCAAAGTCCCTCGGCCTTAGGTCCTCCGGGCCATGCTCCGTATGTCTGAAGGGGCCCCTTATCGGCCCGCCCGAATGGACGTGCTGTACGCTTACCTTATTCTATGAGGGGAGCGTACTTACATTCGTGTCATATTGTTGGAGACAGTATGAAGTTCTCTCGACTGTGGCCGCTTTTCGCATTGCCGGCGTTTACGCTCGGCGCAGTTTGCGCATCGGCGGCACCGCTTGTCGCACCCGGGCTCGTCGCCGGCGTGCCGCACGATCCCGGGACCCGCGATTTAGGGCGCGCGGCGCCGACATTTCGCTTGAACGTCGCGGTGGCGCTCGGCTACCGGCACCAGGCCGAGCTCGAAGCGCTCGTCACGGCTCAGGGCGATTCGAGCTCACCCTACTATCACAAGTTTTTGACGAAATCCCAATTCAACAACTACTTCTCACCGACCGCGGACGCGTACGCTCGGGCCTCGGCGTCGCTCGTGAAAGCGGGCTTTACCATCACGCATGCGTATGCCAATCGAAAGATCATCGACGCGAGTGCCCCGGTCGCCACCGCAGAGCGCTACTTCGGCACCGAAATTCACCGCGTCGCGCAGACCGGCTACGGATTACGGTATCAGAACGTACGCGAGGCACACGTGCCCGCCGACGTGCAGGGTATCGTTACGAACGTTATCGGCCTCAACAACATCGGTCGATTCCACACCTACAATCACTTTGGGCCGCGCCATGGAGCGGCGCGGGGCAAAACGCCACTGCTGGCCGTTCCCGGGCAAATTTTCGGTCCCGACCTCGGCTACGGCCCGGCGGCATACATCGACGGCTACGACATTCCGGCCAAGAGAGCCACGGGCAAGGGCCAAGTTTCGGCCGTCGTCATCGATGCAGACTTCCTCGATAGCGACCTCGCCGCGTACTTGAACTACTTCGGCGTCTATCGGAGCGGGCCGCCGACGGTCCGCGTTCCCATCGACGGCGGTCCGCCGCCGGGTCTGGGCAGTCCGGACTCGGTGGAAACGACGCTCGACGTGGAAACCATCGCGTCGCTCGCACCCGGGACGTCGCTTTACGTGTACGAGTTTCCCGACTTCACCAACACCCAGTACATCATCGATGCCTACGAGCAGGTCGTCATCGACGGCTTCGCGGGCACCGTGAATTCGAGCTTCGGCGGCTGCGAATTCACCGATGGCGGCCTCGGGCAGGCGAGCAACGAGATCGCGCTGCAAGGTGCAGCCCTCGGCATTACCTTTCACGCCTCGACGGGCGACTCGGGTTCGGGACAGTTCGGCTGCGCCTCGACGAGCGTGAGCTCACCCGCCTCTGCGCCATATTTCACGGCAGTCGGCGGAACGTCGCTCTACCTCGATCCAACCAGCGGTGCCTTTCAGCGCGAGTTCGCGTGGAGCGGCGGCGGTGGCGGCGTCTCGAGTCTCTTCGGGCTACCGTCCTATCAGCGCGGCGTCGCGGGCGTTCTGCCGTATGGCCGCAATCTGCCCGACGTCTCGTTCGACGCGGATCCGTCGACGGGTACGTCGTTCTACTACGGCGGCGGATTCGTCGGACCCATCGGCGGCACGTCGCTGTCGTCGCCGATCTTCGGGGCGGTGCAGACGCTGGAAAACCAGCTGGCCGGCACCCAGGCGGGCTTCGTCAACCCGTCGCTCTACAAGACGTTCAAAAAGTACGGTTATAAAGCGAATGGTCAGCCCATCTTCCGCGACATCACGTCGGGTAGTAACGGCTTCTATTCCGCCAAACCCGGCTACGATCAGACGACCGGCATCGGTGCCGAGATCGTCGGCAACCTTTCCAAGTACGTGCGCTGAACGAAAGGTGAACGCATGAAGCTCTTTCATCGCTCTTCCTTCGTCTCGCTCGGCATGTTGGCCGCAGCAGCCGCGCTCGGCGCGAATGCAACGGCGCGTCCGATCGAGGCGAACGGGACCATCGTGGCGAGCGCCGCCGACCTCCGCGGCGCGCGCGACCTGGGACACGCCCCGGCAACGACGCCGGTCCATCTCGCCATCAGCCTGCGGCTGCGCGACGAGCGCAGCCTCGACGCGCTGATCACCTCGCAGTCCAATCCGCGCTCACCGTTCTACCACCATTACCTCAAGGCAGCGCAGCTGCGGGATGCGTTCGGCGCCTCTGCGGCCGATTACGCGCGAGCCGTGGCGGAGTTGCAACGCTCCGGCTTCGCGGTCGAACGGGTCGACCCGCTGCGCACGCTCGTCAACGTGACGGCACCCGCAGCGACGGTCGAACGCTACTTCTCCACGTCGCTGCATGCGGTCACGTACGACGGACGACACACGGCCTATGCAAACGTCACTCCGGCGCGCTTGCCGGCCACCCTCGTACCGCTTGTAAGCGGCATCGCCGGACTCAAGAGCTCGAGCGCCTATAAGACGAGCTATGAGGCGGCGCGCGAGGCGCGGAGCACGAACCCCGGCGGGGGTCCGGCCCACGTGCAAGCTCAAGCCACCACGGCACCGACGCCCGTGCCGACCCCGACCGGAGCGACACCGGTCAACGGACCCGATGGCGGTTACGGTCCCCAGCTCGTGACCGCAGCGTTCGATCACCCCATCCGCCACGGCTACTTCGGCAACGGCGTCGCGGTCGCGGACCTCATCGACGGCTTCTTCGACGATCGGGCGGACATCGCGCCGTACCTCGCCGAGTTCCGCGTCAAACGCACGGGGCCGGCCACGACGACCATACCCATCGATGGCGGTTGCGGCAGCAGTCTCTTCGGCTGCTTCGACTCGGTCTCGGCCGCGATCGATGCCGAGCAGATTCTGGGCGTCGCGCCCGGCGTGGCCTACTACGTCTACGAGCTACCGAGTTTTTCGAACCTCGGCGTCATCGACGGTTTACGTGCCGTCGTGAGCGACAACCGGGTCGATGTCGTCAACATTGCATTCGGTGGCTGCGAGACGCGCCTGGGCGAAGCTGCCTTACTCGAGGACGAGTACTTCAAACTCGGCGCCGCAGAGGGCATGACGTTTGCGGCCGTCTCGTTCGGTGGTTCGAATCCGTGCTTCACGAACCAACCCTCGGTGCAAGCACCCGCGGATAGTCCCAACGTCCTCGCGATCGGCGGGGCCGACACCTTCGTCGATCAGTTTAAGGGTCTGCTGTCGCCGCCGATCGCGAACAACGGCAGCGGCGGCGGCGTGTCGCGGCTCTTCAATCGCCCGAGTTATCAGGCGGGCATCAAGGGCACGGTCGCGAGCGGCCGCAACGTGCCCGACCTCGCGGGACCGGCTGCCGTCAACGCCAAGGGAGCGTCGGAATACTACAGCGGCTTCGGCGGCTGGATCGGCGGCTCGTTCGCATTCGTCAACAGTGCGCCGCTGACGGGCGGCATCGCCGAGATCGCGCAGATCTCCGGATCGCGGCTCGGCATCGTCAACGACAAGCTCTACCCGCTCTTCGCAGCCAACGGCTACACGGCAAACGTCTTCCGCGACGTGACCCTCGGCTGCAACGGAACGGGCGGGGGCGGCCCGTACTGCGCGGCGCCGGGCTTCGATCTCGTTACCGGCATCGGCGTCCCAGACGCGTACAAGATCGCAAAGAAACTCTAGTCGTAAAGTGATTCATGGAAGGGGGATCGGTTTGCCGATCCCCCTTCTCGCATTTACGCGAGCTCGAAAACCGTTACGCCACTGCCGCCCTCGTCGGCGTTGCCGTAGCGCACGTCGTGCACGCCGGCACGCTCCTTGAGCCACTGCTGCAGGCCGCGGCCCAGTAACCCCGTGCCCTTCCCGTGGATGAGCCGCAGCGGTGAGAGTCCGAGCAACGATGATTCATCGATCCACTTATCGACGAGCGGCTCCGCTTCTACGAAGCGCTTCCCGCGCACGTCGAGCTGCGCGTGCGCGGTGCTGGCCGCATCGAGCGTCGCCGCACCGGCCTTCGCCTTAGCTCGCGGCCGCGCGTCGGCATCCGCCGCCGAGCGTGTGACGCGCAAATTCTTCTTCGGAACGACCGTTTTCATCGCGCCGATCGCGACCAGAACGCCATCCCCATAATCCTCAACGACTTCGCCGTCGCTGCCGAGCGACTCGACGAAGACTCGGTCGCCGGGAGCCGCTGCGGCCGCTTCGCGCGCTCCGGCGTGCTGCGGTTGCGGCCGGCTGCGGATGCCGAGGTCGCGGTGAACGTCGTCCAGTACGCGGCCGAGCAAAGACGCTTGACCCGACGTAACGCGCGCGCGACCCGGCCCGCTGCCGTCGCGCTGGCGCCGCTCGAGTTCGTTCGTGAAGTCGCGCAGCGCGCGGCCAAGACGTTCGTCGGCCGCGCGCGCGAGCGTTTGGCGCTCCCGTTCGAGTGCATCCGCGCGATCGCGCGCCTCGCCTTCGAGTGAAGCGAGGCGCTGCCGGTCGCGGCCCAGCGCGTCGCGCTCTGCGGCCGCGGCGACGCGAATCTCTGCGAGCTCGGCGAGCGCGCGATCGTAGTCGCGCTCGTTTTCGGAAAGGAGCGTCTCCGCCCGCGCGACGATCGTCGCATCGACGCCGAGCGCGCGAGCGAGTGGGAACGCGAGCGACTGACCGGGCGAACCCAGATCGAGTTCGTAGGTCGGCGTATAGGTGTGCGGATCGAAGCGCACGCTGCCGTTCTGCACGTACGGCGTCGCATGGGCGAAGAGCTTCAGTTCCGTACTATGCGTCGTCACCACGCCACGAATGCCGCGCGCGAGCAGATGCTCGACGAGCGCGATTGCGAGCGCGGCGCTCGAGGCCGGTTCCGTACCGCTCGCGATCTCGTCGATCAATACGAGCGAGTGGCCACCCGAGGCTTCGAGAATCGCCCGCAGCCGTCGTAGATGCGCCGAAAACGTCGATGCGTTCTCGACGATCGACTGTTCGTCGCCGAGGTCGCAGCCCAGAAAATCGAAACTGCCGACGACCGTCCCTTCGGCTGCAGGGAGTTGCATACCGCAGTACGTCATCGCGACGAAGAGCCCGAGCAGCTTGAGCGTGACCGTTTTGCCGCCCATGTTCGGGCCGCTGACGATGATGATCCGCACGTCGTCGTCGAGCCGTAGCGATTGCGGTACGGCGCGCTCGCCGAGCAGGGGGTGGCGGCCGACCCGGATGTCGACGTGCGGCGCGTCGACGACGACCGGCGCGACGGCGTCCATCGCCTGTGCGACGCGCACGCGCGCGAGCACGAGGTCGATATCGGCCAGCACGTCGAGATTGATTTCGGCACGCTCGGCTTTCGCGCCGACGAGTGCCGAGAGTTCGGTGAGAATGCGCGCGACTTCGCGTTCCTCTTCGATGCGCAACGTGCGCAGGCGATTGTTGACGTCGAGCGCATCGAGCGGTTCGATGAAGAGCGTGTGACCGCTCGAAGACGTATCGTGCACGACCCCGGGCACGAGGCCCGCGAACTCCGCCTTGACGGGGATAACGAAGCGCCCCTCACGCATCGTCACGATCGTATCTTGGATCGCTTTGGCGTACCTGGGCTGACGCAGGATCGCGGCACACCGGTCGCGCGCATCGTCCTGCGCGTGGATGGCATTGCGGCGCATGCGCGCGAGTGCGGGCGACGCGCGGTCGAGCACCTCGCCACGTTCCCCGATCGCGCGGTCGATCGCCGCCGCAATCTCGACGAGCGGCTGCGAACCGGCGCAGCGCGCCTGCAGTACGCGCGCGGCGCTCGCGCGGATACGCCGCACCGCGGCATCGGCCGCGGCGAGCGCAACCCCGATGTCGCGTAGCTCGTCAGCCGCGAGCGAACCGCCGCGCGCCGCACGCACAACCGCCTCGCCGACCTCGCGCGTTCGCGGCAATGAAAACGCGGCGTCGCTTGCGATCCCGCGCATCTCGCGCGTCGCCGTCTGTTCGAGCCGCACCATCGCAATGTCGGTATGCGGCACGAGCTCGCGTGCGCGCAGCGTCGCGCGATCCGTCATCGTGTGATGGGCGACGAGTTCGCGGATCGCGGGAAAGTCGAGGACCTCGAGCGTCCGCTCGTCGGCGAGGCGCACGTCCCCTAAGGGTCTCCGAGCGCCGCGCGCAGGCGTGCTTCCGCCAACTGTGGATTCGCTTTGCCGCCACTGTGCTTCATGACCGCACCCCTGAGAAATCCCAAGACCTTCGTCTTCCCGGCGCGGTAATCGGCAACGATTTGCTCATTCGCCGCCAGCACGTCGGCGACGAGCGCGTCGATCGCGCCGCTGTCGCTGACTTGCCCGAGACCCTCGGCCGCGACGATCGTTTGCGGCGAACCACCCTCCCGCCAGATTCGCGTCACGAGGTCCTTCGCGGTCTTGGAATTGATGGCTCCGGCTTCGACGAGGTCGACGAGTTCCGCGAGCGCCGCCGGCGTCATCGCCGAGGCGCTGACGGCGGTCCCCGTCTCGTTCGCAAGCCGCGCGAGATCGCCGAGCACGAAGTTCACCGTCGCTTGCGGCTTGTGCGTGAGCGCGACGGCGGCGTCGTAGTAGTCGCCCAGTCCCGGGGCATCGACGATCTGCAGCGCCTGCACGAGCGAGAGCTTCTCGCGCTCGACGAGGCGTTCGATGCGGGCTTGCGGCAACGCGCCGAGGCCCTTCTCCAAGCGCTCCACGTCGGCCCGCGCAAAGGCGATCGGCGAGAGATCGGGATCGGGAAAGTAACGGTAATCGTGCGCCTGTTCTTTGCTGCGCATGCTGTGCGTGCTGCCGGCGGCTTCGTCCCAGCCGCGCGTTTCCTGGACGACGCGCTCGCCGCGCTCGAGCATCGCGGCCTGGCGGGCGATCTCGCTTTCGATCGCGCGCGCGACCGAGCGAAACGAGTTCATGTTCTTGATCTCGGTCTTGGTCCCATACGCCGCTCTGCCGACCGGACGCAATGAGAGGTTGACGTCGCAGCGCAGCGAGCCTTCTTCCATCTTGACGTCGCTGACGCCGAGCGCGACGAAGGTGCGTTTGAGCGCTTCCAGATACGCGACCGCTTCGGGCGCCGAGCGGATGTCGGGTTCCGAGACGCATTCCATCAGCGGTACGCCCGCGCGGTTGAAGTCGACGAGCGAATGCGTCGAGCCCGCGATCCGGCCGTCGCGCGAACCCGCGTGTGTCGACTTGCCGGTATCCTCTTCGAGATGGATGCGCGTGAGCCGGCACGTGCCGCGCGTGCCGTCGGGCAGCCAAAACGCGACAACGCCGCCTTGCGTGAGCGGCATGTCGTACTGCGAGATCTGGTAGTCCTTTGGCATGTCGGGATAGAAGTAATTCTTGCGGTCGAACTTCGAGAATGCCGGGATTTGCGCGCCAAACGCGAGCCCGGCCTCGATCAGCAGTTCGATCGCGCGTCGATTGGGGACGGGTAGCGCGCCCGGCATGCCCAAACACACGGGGCACACGTTGGTATTGGGCTCCGAGCCGAAGACGTTGCGGCAGCCGCAAAACATCTTGGTTTGCGTGCGCAGTTCGACGTGGCACTCGATACCGATCACCACCTCGTACGGCACGCCGTTGATGGAGAGCGCGGCGGCCGGCGCCAGCCCGGCGCTCATGCGGGAACGGCTTTAGCAGCCGCGGGGATCGCAGGAATCGTGCGCGCGCGAGCGTGCTGCGTGCCGCGTTCGTACGCGTGCGCGATCCCGAGCAGCGCGCGTTCGGCGAAGAGCGGTGCGGAAAGCTCGAGTCCGAGCGGCAGTGGTTTTTCGCCGTCGCTCGGCGTGACGAACCCGCACGGCACCGAGAGCGAGGGCAGTCCGGCGAGCGACATCGGAATCGTATAGTAGTCCATCAGGTACATGCTCACGGGATCCGCCTTCGCCGCGAACGCGAACGCGGGCGAAGCGGCCGCGGGACATGCAATCGCGTCACAGCGTGCGAAGGCGTTCGCGAAGTCACGCGCGATGAGCGTGCGCGCTTTCTGCGCGCGCACGTAATAGGCATCGTAGTACCCGCTCGAAAGTGCGTGCGTCCCGATGAGGATGCGGCGTTTGACTTCATCGCCGAAGCCCGCGGCGCGCGTCCGCTCGTAAGTGTCGCCGACATCGCGTCCCTCGACGCGCAGGCCGTAACGCATGCCGTCAAAGCGCGCGAGGTTCGAAGAACACTCGGCGGGCGCAATGAGGTAGTACGTCGCGACCCCGTAATCCGCCGTGGGCAGTGCGACGTCGACGAGTTCGGCGCCGAGCCGCTCGAGCTCCGCATACGCGCGTTCGTAGACGGCACGCACGTCCGCTTCGAGCTTGTCGAGTCCGAACTCGCGTGCGATGCCGATACGCACGCCGTGCAGGTCCTCGCGCAGGCCGGTCACGGTGGCTTCCACCAGCCGGTCGAGGGAGGTCGCATCGCACGGATCTTTGCCGGCCATCACGTCGTAGCAGAGCGCCGCATCTTCCACCGTCTGCGCGATCGGGCCGATCTGATCCAGACTCGATGCGAAGGCGATCAGCCCGTAGCGCGAGACCCGGCCGTAGGTCGGCTTGAAGCCGACGACGCCACAGAAAGCCGCGGGCTCGCGAATCGAACCGCCCGTATCGCTGCCGAGCGCGAGCGTCGCTTCCGCCGCGGCCACCGCGGCCACGCTGCCGCCCGAGCTTCCACCCGGCACGCGCGTGAGATCCCACGGGTTCGCGGTCTTTTGCAGCGCACTGTTCTCGCAGGACGAGCCCATCGCGAACTCGTCGAGATTCGTTTTGCCCAGCGGCAACGCGCCCGCATCCAACAGCCGCTGCACGGCCGTTGCCGTATAGGGCGCGACCCAGTGCTGCAAAATCTTGGACGCACACGTCGTCGTCGTGCCGGTCAGGCACATGTTGTCTTTGATCGCGAGCGGCACGCCCGCGAGCGGCAGCGACTCGCCGTCCCGGATGCGCGCATCGACGCGCTGCGCGTGAGCGCGAGCGAGCTGCGCGGTTCGTGAGAGATACGCACCGACGGCACCGTCGCGTTCGGCGATCCGCTGCGCATACGCATCGGCGAGTTCGACCGCCGAGCGTTCGCGCGCGTTGACGAGGCGCGCCGTTTCCACGGCCGTGCGCTCGGGCGCCATCAGTGCTCTTCGCCCACGATCGAGTCACCCGCGATAATGCGCGGCACGCGAAAGTACGCGCCTTGCCGCTGCGGCGCCGCGGCAAGTACGGTCTCGCGGTCGAGACACGGCCGCACCGTATCTTCGCGCAGCACATTCGCCCGGGGCACGACCTGCGCCGTCGCCGCAACGTCTTCGACTGGCAGTTCGGCGAGCGCGGCCACATAGACGAGCAGCGCGCCCAGTTGCGAACCGAACCGCTCGACTTCATCCGGCGAAAGCGCGAGCCGCGCGAGTTTCGCGACGTATGCGACGTCGATGTCGCCCGATGCCAACGCGTTATCCCTCCCGGAGTGCGAAGTCGAGTGGCGCGACGTCCGCGCGGTGCAGCACGGCGAGCGCCTCGATGTGTCCCGTCTGCGGAAACATGTCGAAGGGCTGTACGCTGCCGAGGCGATAGCCGCCGGCGACGAGCTGCGCGAGATCGCGCGCGAGCGTCGCAGGATTGCACGAAAGATACCACACGTGCGGCACGCGCGCGCGAATGAGCGTCGCAAGCGTCGCTTCGTCGCTGCCTTTGCGTGGCGGGTCGAGAAAGACGACGTCCGCCGCAGCGAGGGCGCCCGCGCCCGGCTTCGAGCGCAAGGTCGCTTCGACGCGGCCGCTCAGAAACGTCGTCTGCGCGTCGACGCCGTTGAGCGCGGCGTTCGCCTTGGCCTCGCGCACGGCACTCGGGTTCTCTTCGATGCCCACGATGCGCGCGCCGAGCTTCGCAAAAAACAGTGCGAAGGTGCCGGCGCCGCAGTAGAGATCGATGATCCGCGAGACGCGGCCGACCTGCGGTTCGAGATATGCGAAGATTTTGCCGACCATCTCGCTGTTGACCTGAAAAAACGACGCGGCGGACACGCGGAAACGCACGTCGTCGATCGCTTCCCGCATTTCGGCGTGGCCGTACACGGTCGCATTCTTGCGACCCATGACCGCGTTTTCGCTTGGCGGTTCGAACGAGTTGCTGATGCCGACGGTGCCGGGCAATTTCGCCGCGACCACAGCGGCGCGCGGCGGCAACGCCGTCGACGCGCGCTCGGTCGTGATCGAGACCACGCCTTCGCCCGATGCGCGACCCGCGCGCGCGATGACATGGCGGGCGCCCGCGAACGCGTCCGCCGTTGCAGGATCGCGCGCCGCATCCCAGAGGCCGGCAATCGTGCGGTCGAGTTGCGGCATGACGATCGGACAGCTTTGGATCGCAACGACGTCGTGCGTGCGCGCCGCGTAAAAGCCGAACGCAGGGGCGCTGCCCGTCTCGTTGACGACGAGCGCCATTTTATTGCGATACGCGCGGGGCTCCGACATACCGATCGGGTGGCCGATGCGCGCGCCGAGGATGCCGCCCAGACGGCGCAGCGCGTTCTCGACGATGCCCCGTTTCCAACGCAGCTGCGCCGCGTAAGCGAGGTGCTGCACCTGACAGCCGCCGCAAATACCGAAGACGCCGCAGAATGGCTCGGCGCGATCGGGCGAACGGCTCAGCAGCTCGACGAGCTCCGCGACGGCGTACTTCGCCTTGACGGTTTCGACGCGCACGCGCGCACGCTCGCCGGGTACGGGCCCGAGCACATAGACGACCATCCCGCTCGAACGCCCGACGGCCTGACCGGTTTTCGCGATGAGATCCGTGCATTCGATCTCGACGACTTCACCGGGCACGAGCGCCGCTGCGAACTCGGGATCGCGCGTCGAAACGGCCGCGCCGCCCCGCTCGCCTTCGTCCGGCGCTCGCTTAGGAATCAGACTTTTTATCATCGAGCTGCGCGAGCAGCCGATTTGCTTCGTCGATGAGTTGCTGAATACGCTCCGTGGTCGGGTCCGTCGGAACGCGAACCAAGGTTGCGCGGACGATCGCGTATGCGAGGCCGGCCGAGGCTGCGGCGATACCCATGAAGATCAGGGCGCGCTTGAGCGCCTTGTCGCGCTGTGCCGGCGTCGGGTCTTCGGCGAGCGGCGTTGCGGTCGTGGAGTTGGCGTAGTTCGCGTAGGTCTCGAGTTCGGAGCCTTCTGCCATGATGCTGCTACGGTTCGCGCCGGGCGGGACCGATGCATCCTGCGCCGGTCACGTCACAGATTCGAAAACGTCGCGTAGCTGTGACGCGAGGATCGGCCGCTTGATCGCACCGTGCGCGCCCGCCGCACGGGCGGCCTTCACGAGCGGCGCCTCGTCGAGCGACGCGATGACGAAGATCGCGGCCGTCGGCGCGGCCGCCTGCAACGTGCGTACGAGCGTCGCGACATCGCCGGTTCCGGCGAGCCTGCCGTCGACTGCGATGACGTCGGGAAGCACTGCGACGGCGAACGTTCGCGCATCCGCGAGCGTCGCTGCTTCGCCGACGACGGCGTGGCCCAGCGCAGCGATGCCACGCGCGACGATCGCGCGGAGCACCGGAGCGTCGTCGACGACGAGAACACGCATGCCTCATGCACGCGGGTTGCGGACGCGCGCGAGCCACGCCGCGAGCGGTGCCGCGAGGTGCTCGGCGCTACCGGTCGTAGCCGCAGTGGCGACGACGCTCTCGGGTGCGAGCTCGCCGAGCGCTGCGATGTGTGCGCCACTGCGTCCGATCACGTAGTACTTCTCCGCGACGCGGACGACGTGCAGCGACGCAGCGTTGGGCAGCAGCGTCGTCTCGAGCACCGCGATGAGCCGGCCGCCCGGCGTCGCGGTCGCCCGCGCGCGCAGGCTCGTGCGGGCAACGACTTGCAGCGCGACGAGCACGAGAGCGACGACGACGCAGGCCGCGATCAAACGGCCGGCGAGCGCGAGTTCCATCAGGCGCTCTGCAGCCCGACGCTGCGCCGGTACGCGATCGCCGCATCTCGGACCGCTTCGGGCGACTCCGAGACGACCAGCACGTTGCCCGTCGTGAGCGTGACCACCGTTTCGCCCTCCGAGGCGCGTTCGACCGTTTCGACCAGGTCGGCGTTGACGACGATGGGCGCGGCGTTCGAGCGATGCAGCACGATCACGCGGCGTTCGTTCCGGATCGCGGGAGTTTCGGCCTCGTGTACCCGCCCGGCGTTGGCTTCGTCGAACTCGGCCGCTTCTGCAAGGTCGGCGAGGCGCCGCGCTTGCGCGAGCCCGCGCTCCCGCAGCCGTTCGAGTCCGGCCCGTTGCCGTGCCGCGAACGCGTACGACGCGCGTGCCTCGCCCAGGCGCTCGGCGAGCTGCACGACGGTCCTTTGACGACGGCCGCGCTCGCGTCGCAAACCGTGCACGCACGCATCGTATTCCGCAAAAGCGCCGGCTGCCACGGAAGCGCCCGGCCGCGCGCAGCGGCCGGCGCGCGCGACGATCTCGGCGATGAGGCGATCGAGCCCCGTCATGACCTCGAGTGCGGCGGCGTGCGCCGCACGGCAACGCGCGACGCCGCCGCGCGCTTCGCGCTCGAGCGCCTCGGCGCGGTCGAGCGCGGGTTGCAAGCGGAAGCGAGGCGCGGCCACACCTGCCTATCACGCCCTTGCGACGATCCGCTAGTGCGCTGCGCTCCGCGCAACGCTCGCGTTCGCGCCTTTAGCGGGTCGCGAGCGAGTCGCGTTCGGGCCCGAGCGAGACGGCTTCGACCGGCACGCCGAGCGAAGCTTCGAGCGCGTCGACGTAGCGGCGAGCCGCGTTCGGCAGATCGGCGATGCGGCGAACGTGCGAGAGGTCTTCGGTCCAGCCTTCGAACCAGTCGAGTTCGAGCGTCAAGTCCGGATCCGCGGCCGCTTCGAAGCCGACGGAGCGTTCGCCCGTGCGATACTCCCGCACGATTGCCAGGCGCTCGAACCCGGAGAGCACGTCGAGTTTCGTCACCAGGGCGCTCGAAAGGCCGTTGAGCCGCGTCGCATAGCGCGCAGCGACGCCGTCGAACCAGCCGCAGCGCCGCGGGCGCCCGGTCACGGTGCCGAACTCGCCGCCGCGCTCGCGCAACCGCTGCCCCGTCGCCTCGCAGAGCTCGGAAGGAAAGGGCCCCGCGCCGACGCGCGTGCAGTATGCCTTCGCGACGCCGACGACGCGCCCGATCGCCGTCGGACCGATGCCCAGCCCCGTGCAGGCGCCGCCCGCGATCGTGTGCGAGCTCGTAACGAAGGGATACGTCCCATAGCCGACGTCCAGCAGCGTGCCCTGGGCGCCTTCGATCATCACGCGCCGTCCACTCTCGAGCGCGGCGTGCAGGTAGGAGACGCCGTCGACGACGTGCGGCAGAACGCGTGGAATGAGCCCGATCGTTTCGGCGATCACGTCCTCTTCGCGCGGAACCGTCTCCATTTGCGCGAACTGCGTCGCACGCGACAGTAAGTTGTAGCGGATCTTGTCCGCAACGGCTGCGGGCTTGCGCAGCTCGCCGAACGTGATGCCGGCGCGCGCGGCCTTGTCGGTATAGGCCGGGCCGATGCCTCGGCCGGTGGTGCCGATCGCCGCGTCGCCGCGCGCCCCTTCGTTTGCGCGGTCGATCGCCGCGTGATACGCGAAGACGATGTGCGCGCGGTCGGAGATTTTGATGCGCGAAATGTCGATGCCGATGCTCGCGAGCATGTCGATCTCGGCGACGAGCCCGTCGAGGCTCACGACCGTCCCGCCGCCGATGAAGAGTTGCGGCCGTTCCTGTAGGACGCCGCTGGGCACGATGCGCAGTGCCAGTTTACGCTCGCCGACCACGAGCGTGTGTCCCGCATTGTCGCCGCCGCCGAAACGCGCGACGACGTCGTAGTCGGCGCAGAGCGAGTCGACGACGCGGCCTTTGCCTTCGTCGCCCCACTGGATGCCCAGTACGATGTCCGCGAGCCGCGGCTCGCTACGAGTCACCGCGGAACTCCAGATCGCTCGTGTTGCCCATGGGCAATTCCGGCACGCCGCCGTATTGCGTCATTACGAATTCCGAGAAGAGGGCATTGGGCCAACCGAAATCCTTGCGCGAGTAACGGCCCGGGTTATTGGGATCGAAGGACTCGTGCAGCAGGTGATCGCCCGGATCGCTTGCCAGCAGTTGCGCGACGATGCCTTTGCGCTCGCTATCGGAGGTCGACGTCATCCCTTGGATGATCAGCGCGAGCGGCCAGACGTAGCCGTCGCTCGTATGCGCGCTGCCGATTCCGCGCGCAACCGAGCCGACGTAATAGTACGGATCGTCGCGTGAGAGCAGAAAGCGCCGCGTATTGCGATAGACGAAACTGTCGGGCTTCGTGTAGCCGATATACGGCGCCGCGAGCAGGCTCGGGATGTTCGCATCGTCCATCAGAATTTGGTGGCCGAGGCCGTCGACTTCGTAGGCGTAGACGTAGCCGTAATTCGGCGTGAAGACCTCGCCGAACTTTTGAATGCCGTCTTGCACTTCGGAGCGCAAGGTTTCCGCGCGATTACTCTTGATGAGGTTGCGGTACACCGTGTGCTCGACTTCTTGCAAGTCGCCGAGCGCGACGACCGCCATCATCTCCGAGGGGATGAGGTAGTTGAATTGGCACGCGTCGTCCGATGGCCGGAAGCCCGTCCAGATCATCCCCGTATAGGCGACGGGATTGGGACCGGGCTTACCATTCTCGTCGCGCAGCTCGCGGTGCGTGTATTTCGAATTGTGCGCGTGATCTTGCTCGCGTTCCATCGTCTCGAGCGCACGATCGAAACCGAGCGACTCATCGCCCGTGAAGATCGACGCGTCGCCCGTCGCCTTCCAATAGCTCCAGGCCAGAATGATCGGATACGCGAGCGAATCGAGCTCGAACTTCTCTTCCCAGACGCGGTAGTCGATCGTAAAGGCATTGGCATACGGATCGACTTGCAAGTATTTGCCTTCGCGCGCGATGATGCCGCGCAGCAACGTCGCGACTTGCATGTCGCTCTTGGCAAAGAACAGATAGGGCCGGACCTGAGCGCTCGCGTCGCGCAACCATTCGGCCGGAATATCGCCCGTCTTGACGTAAGCCGTTCCGTCCGCGGCGACCGTTGCTTTCTGACTCGTGTTGAGCAGCGCGGCGCGGAACATCGTTTGGAGCCGCGCATTGGGATTGTGATACTCGGAGGCGGCTTTGGCGATCGTTTGCAATTCGACTGCGGGTGCCGGTACGGCGAATGCCGCGAACGCCACGGCGAGTACCATGGCGATAAACGATCGCATGGGCCGCTGGTTACGGTGACGCCGGTGGCATCTCCTCGATGACCGTCAGGTCGAGCGCAGCGCGTTCCCGCAAATGGCGATAGATGAGCGGCGACGGGAAGCCGAGCCGTTCGAGGGCGCGCGCCGCACTCGGATAGCTCAGTGACGCGCGCGTTCGAAAAAGCTTTCCCGCTGCGGCGGCGAGCCGCTGCGACTCCTCGCGCTCGGCCGTAACGACGCTCTCGTGTGCCGCGTGGCGGTCGATGCCGCGGCGCACGAGCTCCGCGACGAGTCGCGCGTTGCCCACCGCTTTGCCGCGACCGTCGACGAAGAGTCGCGCGAAGAGGGCATCGTCGACGAACCCGTCGCGCTTGCAGCTTGCGACGGTCGCGGCAATCTCTTCCTGCGCGTACCCGCGGCGCTCGAGCCGCGTCCAGAGCTGAGCCTCGGTGAGTCGTCGCTGCGCGAGCAGACGCAGGGCCGCGACGCGCGCCGTCGTCTTGCCGCGCGCGTCGCCGGCGGTACTAGTCCTCGTGCGACGCACCCGCCACGGTCAGAATGGCGTGCCCGTTGCTCGACGTCGCCGAACGCAGCGCCTCGCGAATTTTGCCCGCGATCTCCTCGGCCACATCCGTGTGCTCTTCCAAGAAGGCTTTGGCATTTTCGCGCCCCTGGCCGACGCGCACGTCGCCGTAGGTATACCACGAGCCGCTCTTGCCGACGATGTTGCGTTCGAGCGCGACGTCGAGGATCGAGCCCATCTTCGAGATGCCTTTGCCGTAGGTGATGTCGAACTCGGCTTGCCGGAACGGCGGCGCGACCTTGTTCTTGACGACCTTGACGCGCGTGCGCGAGCCGACGACGTCTTGGCCGACCTTGATCTGTTCGAGCTTGCGCACGTCCAGACGAACCGACGCGTAGAACTTGAGCGCGCGGCCGCCCGACGTCGTCTCGGGACTGCCGAACATCACGCCGACTTTTTCGCGCAGCTGGTTGATGAAGATCATCACGCACTTGGAGCGCGAGATCGCCGCCGTGAGCTTGCGGCACGCCTGCGACATCAGCCGCGCCTGCAAGCCGACGTGCGTGTCGCCCATGTCGCCTTCGAGCTCGGCCTTGGTCACGAGCGCCGCGACCGAGTCGACCACGACGACGTCGACGGCGTTGGAGCGCACGAGCATCTCGGCGATGTCGAGTGCCTGTTCGCCCGTATCGGGCTGCGAGACCAAAAGGTTGTCGAGATCGACGCCGACGCCGTGCGCGTACGTCGGATCGAGCGCGTGCTCGACGTCGACGAAGGCCGCCGTGCCACCCATCTTTTGCGCTTCGGCGATGATGTGCAGCGCGAGGGTCGTCTTACCGCTGGACTCGGGTCCGTAGATCTCGACGACGCGGCCGCGCGGCACGCCGCCGACGCCGAGTGCGAGGTCGAGCGCGATCGATCCCGTCGGGATCGCCTCGATCGCCATCCGCTCCGAAAAATCACCCATCTTCATGATGGAGCCCTTGCCGAATTGCCGCTCGATCTGTGCGAGCGCGTTCCCGAGCGCCGCCGCTCTTTCGTCTGCCACGTTCACTCCTTTATCGTTACTGCCGTCAGTGTAGGGTCCGGGTGTGCCACCACTGTGGCACTCGTAGATCGCGTTATGCCCTGGTGGCCGGTACGGGATCGAACAGCGCTTCGAGGTATGCGCCGGGCTCGAAGCGCCGGAACGCTTCGATGCTTTCGCCCAGGCCAATGAACTTGATTGGAACCGTCAGGGTATCGACGATCGCGACGAGCACGCCGCCCTTGGCCGTCGAGTCGAGCTTGGTGACGACGACTCCCGTGAGCTTCGCCGCTTCGTTGAAGAGCCGCGCTTGGGAGATCGCGTTCTGCCCGGTCGTTCCATCGACGACGAGCAACGTCTCGTCGGGGGGCGCGCCCATCTCGCGTTCGATGATGCGGTGCATCTTCTTGAGCTCTTCCATCAGGTTGGTTTTGGTTTGGAGGCGCCCCGCGGTATCAATGAGGACGACGTCGATGTTCCGCGCTTTGGCCGCGGAGAGTCCGTCGAAAACGACCGACGCGGGGTCGGAACCCTCCCGGCCGCGGACGAATTCGGCGCCGCTGCGCTGCGCCCAAATCGCCAGCTGCTCGGCGGCCGCCGCGCGAAACGTATCGGCCGCTACGAACATCACGCGCTTGCCCTCACCGCGCAAGGCCCGTCCGAGCTTTCCGATCGTCGTCGTCTTGCCGCTGCCGTTGACGCCGACGACGAGGACCACCGCCGGCCGGTGCTTGAGCAGCAGGCCGCCGGTCGCGGGCAGCGTGAGGAACTTACGCACGTCCACCTTGAAACGCGCGACGACCTGATCGCTCGTCCGCCACAATTCCTGGCCGGCCACGACGTGCAGTCCGTCGAGGATCTTCTCCGTCGTCGGAACGCCGAAGTCGGCGGCGATCAAGATCTCTTCGAACTCGTCCCAAAACTCGCGGTCCAGAGGACGTCGCTCTCGCGCGAGCGTTTCGACGGCCGCGAGCGACTCGCGCGAGCCCCCGAGCGCGGACTTGAGCTTCGTCAGCCAACTCATGCTTGCCGGAGACGTTCAACGCAACGAATCGAACTCCCGTTCGATTGACGTTGCAAGGGTAACCCCGCGTTACTCCGGTTGCTGCCGGAACGTCAGATTGATCCGCTCGCCGGCGATCCGCCGATCCTTGGCGACGCGATGCTCCCAGTTGAGCTGCGTCGCGCCGCGCATGACGAGCAGGTCGCCGTGGTCGAGGTCGACCGAGATCACGCGGGCCCGGGCGCGCTTGGGCCGCAGATCGAACGCGCGCGTCGCCCCGAGCGTGAGCGACGCGATCACCGGCCGCGCGAGCCCCGCGACCTCGCGATCGTTGTGCCAGGCGACGCTGTCGCGTCCGTCGCGGTAGCGGTTGAGCAGCACGTAGGCGTAACGCGCGCCCGTAAAGGCTTCCATGTCGCGCCGCAGCGCGAGCAGCTCGGGCGTGAACGGGCGCTCGCGGTCGTCACCGAACCATGCCTGCTCGCGCGGCACGTCGACGAAACGGTCGTACATCTTGCGCCGCTCCTGCGCCCAGAGGGTCGTCGCACGGATCGATGCGAGCAGCGCAGCGGCGCGCTCGGGCGCGAGCCAACCGCGGAAGAAGCGCACGTCGCCATCGCCACTTACGAGCGCTTCGCCGCCCGGATCGACGACGAGCGCGGAGAAGAGTGCGGGCTCTGCCGCGCCGCGCAGATGCAGGCCACCCCGGATGCGGCCGCCACGGCGGCCGTCAACCATAACGGATCCGCGGGTTAGCCGCCGCGTACAGCATGTCGACGACTGCGTTGACGACGACGAAGACGCTCGCAAAGAGCAGAATGCAGCCGTTGATCAGCGGCATGTCGCGATTGGAGATCGCCTCGAAGGCGAGGCGGCCGACGCCCGGCCATGCGAAGATCGATTCGGTGAGCACCGCACCGCCGAGCAATAACCCCGTCTGCAAACCGACGACGGTCAAGATCGGCACGAGCGCGTTGCGCAGGGCGTGCCGCACGAGCAGCGCGCGCGGTCCCAGACCCTTGGCGCGCGCCGTGCGGATGTAATCGCTGCGCAGGACGTCGAGCATTCCGCTGCGCGTGATCTTCGCAACGATCGCGAGCGGAATCGTACCGAGCGTCACGGCGGGAAGCACGAGATGCCGCAGCGCATCGAGCGCGGCGCGGCCGTTGCCGGCCAAGAGCGCGTCGAGCACGACGAGATGCGTGCGGGCCGGAACGACGTATGCGAGCGAGATGCGCCCGGAGATCGGGAAGAGATCGAGCCCGATCCGGGATGGGAGAACGGCGAGCAGATACACGAGCATGAAGCCGAGCCAAAAGACCGGAATCGAGACGCCCAGCAGCACCGCACTCATCGTGAGCGCGTCGATCGCGCTCGAGCGCCGCACCGCGGCGAGAATACCCGCCGGTACGCCGACGACGACTGCGAAGATCAGCGCGCCGGCGCTGAGCTCGACCGTCGCGGGAAAAAACTGGGCGAGCTTCGTGACGACCGGTTGTGAATCGACGACCGAGCGGCCGAGATCGCCGTGCAAGACCGCTGCGACGTAGAGCGCGAGTTGCACGAACCACGGCTTGTCGAGGCCGAGTTCCCGGCGTAGCGCCGCCGCCGCTTCGGGCGCCGCATGATCTCCCAAACGCAGCGCGACGGGATCGCCCGGAATCGCATGCATGAAAGCGAAACTCACAACGGTAATTGCCGCCAGCACCCACACGAGGCGCCCCACCCGCCGCAACAAAAACCCCGCCATGACGGAACGAACCCGACCGTTAGACGCGAATCGCGCGCGTCGAGAAGAGCGCCGCTTGCGCGTAGAGATAGATCCACTCACCGAGCGAGAAGTCGTTGCGGTCGCGCTGCAGCATCGCCGCAAATTTCGGGGCGTGCGCGAGCTGCCGGAAGAGGATGTCGAACCGTTTGGGCTTGTGTTCGAGAAACGTCATGAGTTTATGGCGGTGACGCAGGCGTCCGTAAAAGATCTCTTTGAGGTTGCGTTCGTACTGCACGCCCGCCGATGCAATGCGTCCGTGACGCGCGTCGGCGGCCGCTTGCGCCGCAACGCGGCCCGACATCGCCGCTTCGTGAATGCCCTCGCCCGTCGTCGCATCGACGAGTCCGGCCGCCGTACCGGCGAGCATGACGTCGCCGTGGCTGATCGTCGGCCGCGGCGCGCCGCCATAGAGCAGATTGCCTTCTTCGCGGACGGTATAACCGACGCCCGGAAAGAGCCGCGCGGCGACGGTCGGTAAGAACGCATCGAGTTCCGCGCGCAGCTCCTTGCCCGAATACTTTCCCTGCACCCCGAGGCCGATCGAGAGATGGTCGCGCTTGGGAAACATCCAGGCGATGACGTTGCGGCCGGACTCGGTGAGGTAGTAATGCATCTCCAAAAGGTCGTAGGTCTCCGCGATCGCCGGGCGTTCGAGATAGACCCGGTACTGATAGCACGTAATGAGTCCCGTGCTCCAGGCATCGTAGTTGAGCGGCGAGGCGGCGTCGAAGCGTGCGCTCGAACCTTGCGCGAGCAGCACGGAGCGCGCGCGCAAACTGTGCCGTTCGCCGCTCTGCAGATCGGCGAACTCGACGACGGTCCGATCGCCGTCGCGTGCATAGCCGCGGAAGAGAGAAGACGTCCGGATCGCTGCGCCTTCCCGGCGCGCGAGCTGCGCGATCGTGCCGTCGAGCTCTTCGCGCGTCGTCGTGTGCGCCGTGCCGATCGGAAAATCGAAGCGTTCCCCGGAGGGCCCGCGCAGCGAGATCGTCGGGGGATTGCAGTGCAGGATCGTGCGGGGCAGGTCGAACGTCTCGCAAAAGCCCGGCCGCAGTCCGGCAGCGCAGACGCGCTTCGCGCCGACGACGGGATCGCGCTCGAGCACGAGCGTCTCGACGCCCGATCGGGCGGCTTCGCGCGCGGCGGTGCCCCCCGCAGGTCCGCAGCCGACGACTAAAAATTCGACCTCTTGCATGTCGCTGGGACGCTTCGCGCTCCGGGTGCGTTCTCCGCGCGCGGCGGCGCGGCACGAAAGGACACGCTGAGCGACGAGGTAAACGCGCTGCGTTTAGACGCTCCGTCATCGCGACGGAGCCGTCTTTACGTGCGTAAGAAACTAAGGTAGGCAAAACGTTGACTGCATCCCTCGCCATCGGTCTGGGCCTTGCGGCCGGGGTCCTCGCCATCGCGTACGGCGTCTATCTCATCAGCGTCGTGTTGCGGCAGTCGCCCGGCAACGCACGCATGCAAGAGATCGCCGGCGCCATCCAAGAAGGCGCGATGGCATTCCTGCGACGCCAGTATACGACCGTCGCAATCGTCGCCGTGGTCCTCGCGATTCTGATCGCGATCGCACCGGCGCCGCTGGGGTGGCAAGCGGCACTGGGCTTCGTGATCGGCGCGGTGCTCTCGGGCGCCGCCGGCTTCATCGGCATGATCGTCTCGGTCCGCGCGAACGTCCGCACTGCGGAGGCGGCCCGGGGCGGACTCGCGCCCGCCCTCGCGCTCGCGTTCCGCGGCGGCGCGGTGACGGGCCTGCTCGTCGTCGGACTGGGACTGCTCGCGGTGAGCGGTTACTACGCGATCGTGCTCAAGATCAATGCGAACTCGCCGACGCAAGTCAGCGACTCCCTCGGCGCGCTCGTCGGCCTCGCGTTCGGCTGTTCGCTGATCTCGGTCTTTGCGCGCCTGGGTGGCGGCATCTTTACGAAGGCCGCCGACGTCGGCGCCGATCTCGTCGGTAAGGTCGAAGCCGGCATCCCCGAAGACGACCCGCGCAACCCCGCAGTCATCGCCGACAACGTGGGCGACAACGTGGGCGACTGCGCGGGCATGGCGGCGGACCTCTTCGAGACCTACGTCGTCACGACGGTCGCAGCGATGCTGCTCGGACACCTCGTGCTCGGCAAGACGCTCGAAACCGCGACGACCTTTCCGCTCGTGCTCGGCGCCGTTTCGATCGTTGCCTCGATCATCGGTACGCTTTTCGTGCGCATGGGCAAGAACGCATCGCGCAAGGGTTCATCGATCATGGGCGCGCTCTACCGCGGGCTCATCGTCGCCGGGGTCCTCGCCGCGATCGCGTTCTACTTCGTTACGCGCAGCGAGTTTGCGCAGGGGGTTACGACGAGCGGCGGCGTCACGATCAGTGCGCTCGGCATCTGGGTCTGCTCGCTCGTCGGTTTGCTCATCACGGGTCTCATCACGTACATCACCGAGATCTATACCGGTACCCAGTTCCGGGCCGTGCGCAGCATCGCGGCGGCATCCGTGACCGGTCATGCAACGAACATCATCGCCGGACTCGCGGTATCGATGCAGGCGACGGCGCTGCCGGCACTGACGATCGTCGTCGGCATCCTGATCGCCAACGGCTTCGCCGGCCTCTACGGCGTCGGCATCGCGGTTATGGCGATGCTCTCGATGGCGGGCATCATCGTCGCGATCGACTCGTTCGGTCCGATCACGGACAACGCCGGCGGCATCGCCGAGATGGCGGACATGCCGGAGGCGGTGCGCGACGTGACGGACCCGCTCGATGCCGTCGGCAACACGACCAAAGCCGTCACCAAAGGCTACGCGATCGGGTCGGCCGGCCTCGCGGCGGTCGTGCTCTTCGCTTCGTTTCTGCAAGAGCTTTCGGATAAGTGTCACGCAGCCGTCACGGGGACGTACTGCAACACGACCGATGCGAACCTGTTCAACTCGTTCTTCAACATCGGCGATCCCTACGTGTTGACGGGCTTGCTCGTCGGAGGTCTCTGTCCATTTCTTTTCGCATCGCTCTCGATGGAGTCGGTCGGCCGCGCCGGCGGCGCCGTCGTCGAAGAAGTCAGGCGGCAGTTCCGCGAGATGCCCGGCATCATGGACGGAACGCAGAAGCCCAACTACGCGACGACGGTCGACATCGTCACGCGAGCGGCGCTCAAGGAAATGATTTTGCCCGCGCTCATTCCGATCGGCGTGCCGATCCTCATCGTGCTACTCTCCTTCGTGCTGCCCAACTTTGGCGGCGCAAAGATGATGGGCGGCGCGCTCGTGGGAACGATCGTCACCGGACTCTTTCTCGCGCTGGCGATGACGAGCGGCGGCGGCGCCTGGGACAACGCCAAGAAGTACATCGAGGACGGAAATTACGGCGGTAAAGGATCGCCGGCCCACGCCGCCGCCGTGACGGGCGATACGGTCGGCGATCCATACAAAGATACGGCAGGCCCCGCGATCAATCCGATGATCAAGGTCTTTAACATCGTTGCACTGCTACTCGTCGGGTTTCTGGTTCACTAAAGCCGCCGAGGTGGACCTCGCAAGACGGGCGCCGCGCATTCATCGCCGTGCCCGTTTTCCTATTGGCCTCGCGCCGCTTGCTCACAGCGTAGGCAACGTATGCTTCTGCACGTCGCTGGGCACATGGTTACCGTACTCACCGCCTGCGAGGAACCAATGATGATGAATTCTGCCGAACGCGCGACCGCGGCGATTTTTCCGGATCGGGAAAGCGCACACGCGAGTTTGCAAGCCCTCGAGCAAGCCGGTTTCGGTCGCCCCTGGATGGCCGTTACGCGCCCGGTCGCTTCCGAGTTAGAAGACGAACCCGGGGTGCGTTCGGCCGACGTGGCGAGCGCGACAACCGGCTTGGCAAACGACCACGGCTCCGAACACGACGTCGCAGAATCGAGCGACGGGGTTTTCGGTGCCATCGGACGCTTTTTCTCGGGTGAAGGTAATTCGCTGCGGCGATCGCTCGAAGATCACGGCATCGACCCGGACGATGCGGAGCAAATCGACGGGATGATCGCGGCGTCGGGCGCCGTCGTCGTCGTCAATGACGAGCGGGCCGCTGCGATTCTTGCGCGAAGCGGCGGCCGGCTCGTTGGGGCCGGTACAGGATCCGGCGCCTACGCGACGGCGCCGAAAACGGGAGCGTACGACGCGGCAAGCGATGCGACGACCGGTTTCACGGACTACGACGAGCGTTCGCCCTCGCTTGGCGATCCGAGTCCCACCGGTAGCGCTGCGGAGGACGATCTTCGCACCGTGCAACTACGCGAAGAGCGCCTACGTATCGATAAGGAGCGTATCTCGGCCGGCGAAGCGACCGTCGGCAAACGCGTTGTGAGCGAACGGGCTTCGGTCGACGTTCCGGTAACGCACGAAGAGCTCTTCGTCGAGCGGCGACCGGTGGCGGGTACGCGCGCGGCGACCGGAACGATCGGTGACGGCGAAACGATTCACGTACCGCTTTCGCGCGAAGAGCTGCGCGTCGAGAAGACGCCGGTCGTGCGCGAAGAGGTCGCAGTCGGACAGCGCCGCGTCGAAGACGTCCGCCACGTCGATGAGACGCTGCAGCGCGAAGAGCTCGACGTCAACGCCGCACCCGCGGATCCCCGCGGTACGGTCGACGATCCAGCGCGAGCGCCGCGACGCGACGTGCCCCGAGCGAACCCGTCCGCCACGGACGACTTTTAGCCGGCGGTCGGGATTCGCAACGGTGCATTAAGGGGGCTCGCAGTCTGCGAGCCCCCTTGCCATCTACCTTAGTGTCCGCCACCGCCCCCGCCCCCGCCTCCGGCACCGCCGCCCGACGAGCCGCCTGCGCCGCCCGACGAGCCGCCAGTGCCGCCGCTCGAGCTGCCTGCGCCACCGCTCGAGCCCCCTGAGCTACCGCTCGAGCCGCCTGAGCCTCCGGCGCCGCCCGCGGCACCGCCGCTACCTCCAGCCGAATTACCGTTTCCGCCGCTCATCCCGCTCGACGCCCCCGCGCCGCCCGAACCCGTTCCGTTTGCGCCCGACGCATTGTTTGCGCCGCTCGTCCCAGCGGCACCCGAACCGTTGCTCTGACTACTCGAGCCCGAGCTCGCACCGTTCGCACGGGGGCCACTCTGATCGGGCAGCGCGTTTTGACCGCCATTTTGGCCGTTGCTCGCGCTTGGGCCGGTCTGACCGCCGCTCCCATTTTGAGCGCCGCCGTTCCCATTTTGAGCGCCGCCGTTCGCATTGGGTGCCCCGTTTGCCGCGTTGGCCGCAGTCGCCGCATTTGCGCGGTCCGCGTTCGACCCGCGCCCGCTGGCTCCAGATCCGCTCGAACCGCTCGAATTGGAGCTGCCGCCGTTCGCGCCGCTACCGTTCCCGTTCGAGCCACTCGACATCGACCCCTCGCCGGAACCGCCCGAAGCCGCGCCGCTGGAATTCGTACCGTTCGATGACGAGCCGTTACTGCCCGAGTCGTTCGATTGCGACGCGTTCCCGTTCGTACCGCTGCCGGTACCGCCGCTCGTGCCCGAACCCGAGGACCCGCCCTGACCCGCGGACGACCCCGAACCGCTCGATCCGCCTGCGGATGACCCGCCGGAGCCGGAAGTCGATCCCGCGGAATTGCCTGAACTCCCGCCCGTTCCGCCTTGGTTTGCTCCCGAACCGCCGCCGGACGCCGCGCCCCCGGCGGTTCCGCCTGCGCCGCCGGCCCCGCCGCCCGACGTGTTACTGCCTTGGGCATTGCCCCCGCGCGCATAACCAGTGCGAGGATCGGCGGCCGCATTGCCCTGCGCACCCTTGTGCCATGCCGCCGTTAAGACCGCGCCGTAGGCGACGACGAACACGATGGCCGCGATCGCGATCACACCGACGTTCCGCACCGTGAACGCGCGCGTCCGGGCCCAGAAGCGATGTTCATCCGCCTTCTTCGCTGCCGCTTCGCGCTCTTTGGCAAGCCCCTCACGCTGCTTTTGGCGCTCGTCGCGCTGTTTCTGCGCGTCGCCCGAAGCGGCGCCGTTCGCTTGAGCGCCGCCCTGCGTCGCTTGACCGGACTGAGCGTTATCCTGATCCATGGCGACATCAAGCGTACCCACTCTGCGGGTTGGTACCGCATAAAGCGAGCTGCACGGGGATAACAGAGATGGGAATACGTCCTACGCCACGGGAGCTGAGCGAATGCTGCAATCGAACACGCGCGCCGCGGTCGCCGCGACGTATCCGAATAAGTCCATTGCGGAAGCCTGCCTTCGCGACCTCAAGAACGCTGGGTTCCATGGCGCCTGGATGGCCGTCACGAAATCGGACCCGGGCGATGCCGAAAATGCAACGGCCCAACCTTCGCAGCCGGCTGCACCGCACATGGTCGCCGAGTCGAGCGACGGCGTGGCGGGGACCCTGGGCCGTTACTTCAGCGGCGAGAGTTCGCTGCGTCACTCGCTCGTCGAGCGCGGCCTGAGCGAGGCCGACGCGCGCGAAGTCGACGCGTCGCTTCCCGCGGAGGGGGCCGTTGTGGTTGCGCAGGGCGGCGAGCGCGTCGACGAAGCGGCTTCGATTCTCGCCCGCGGCGCTTCGCGCGTTTTCGGGGCCGAAGGTGAGCGCTTTGCGCGCTATCCATCAACCACGGACACGGTACCCGGCCAAGGTGACGAACTCGACCGCGGCTCCGATCGCAATCGATCGGGTGGCGGTCTTGGCGCGACAACCGGTTTTTGGAATGAGAGTGATGCGCGCAAAGACATGCGCGCGAACGAGATCGGCGAACTCGGTGACGATACGCCGGCGCAAATCGCCGTCGATTCGGTCTATTACGAACGCCGCGCGCGGGGCGACCGCGTGTAGTCCAGGGTAGTCCCAGAACGTTCCCAGACGGCTCGACGTTATTGAAGCGGTAGCGACGCAAGAGACGCGTTCGCCCGGAGGATGACGATGAAACGGTTTATGGCGCTTACGCTCGGCACGCTGCTTGTGACCAGCGGCGCGGCGTTACCCGCCGCAGCTGCAAGCCAGCACGATACCGAGGCGCAGATCGGCGCCCAAGTGTACCAGCAGTTGCAGCAAAAGGGCGAGATCATTCCGCGCAGCCGGGACACATCGTACTACGCGATCCTGGACCCCATCGCCGCGAGCATCTCACGCGTTGCCGATCCGCAGTACGATTTCCCATTTCACTTTATCCTCGTGCACGAGAGCCAGCCCAACGCCTTTGCCGTTCCCGGCGGAAACGTCTACGTGACGGACTCGTTGATGAAGTTCGTTCAGAATAGAGAAGAACTCGCGGGCGTGCTCTGCCACGAGACGTCGCACGACATCCATCACGACGTCATCAACGAGAACGCGAAGGCACAGACGACCGGGACGATCATCGGGATCGTCGGTGCGCTCACCGGCATCAGCAATAGCGGTTTCGGACAGCTCGGCGAAAATGTGCTGTATACGCTGCGCACGAACGGCTTCTCACGCAGCGTCGAAAGCGCGGCCGATCACAAGGGCGCGATCACGTGCGCCCAAGCCGGCTCCAATCCGTGGGGGATGGTCTGGCTCTTTGAAAACTTCGCGAAGGCCGACACCGGCGGATCGATGGAAGCGCTCTCCGATCATCCAACCGACAATCACCGTATCGCAGATCTGAAGACCGAGTTTCGTAGCGATCCGGCACTCTTCGGACGTTTCTCATCGGACATCGCGAGCGGCACGCCGGTCCGCGGCCACGCCACGTATGCCGAACACCGGGCATCACACACGACGGCGCCGCAGGCTACCTATCACGCGCCGGGCCACTACTGCTGCTCGCCGAACGCGCATTCACAGTCGACCGCGGCCCGTCAACCGGCGCCGGCGCCGCAGCGTCAGCCCGTCGTAAATCCGGGTTCGGACACGAGCATCCAAAACGGGACGATCTACGGGCAATAGCCGCCCCGATCGCTGTAACGCGCAACGCGAAAGCCCCGGCCAATGGCCGGGGCTCTTGCGTTGCTCGAGATTCCCTTAGCGGACTTCGACCGTCGCGCCGACTTCGGCGAGTTTGGCTTTGATCTGCTCGGCTTCGTCCTTGGGGATGCCGGTCTTGATCGGCTTGGGCGCACTCTCGACGAACGCTTTGGCTTCAGTGAGACCCAGGCTCGTGAGCTCGCGGACCGCCTTGATGACCTTGATCTTTTCGGCGCCGATGTCGGTGAGGACCGCATCGAACTCCGTCTTCTCCGCGGCTGCGGCCGGAGCCGCACCATTGGACGCCCCGGCCGCAGCAACGGCAACGGGCGCGGCGGCGGAAACGCCCCACTTCTCTTCGAGAGCTTTGACGAGCTCATTGAGCTCGAGAACGGTTAACTTCTCAACTTCCGAGATGAGATCGGCAACTGCCATGATGTCGTGACTCCTTTATGACGCTGACTCGGCGAGTTGCTTCTCGCGAGCGGAAAGAACGCGGACGAATCCGCTGGGGTTGGCCGCGAGGACGCCGACAAGTCCGCGCAGCGGGCTCGTCAGCAGGCCGAGGACCTTTGCTTGCAGTTCCGCCTTGGGCGGCAAGAGCGCGAGCGCCTGAACTTGCGCGGCGTCGATGACCTGGCCGTCGACGTAGCCCGCTTTGATCTTCAGCGGCTTACCGTCGTCGGAGAACGCCTTGAGGGCTCTGGCCGGTGCGACGGGATCGTTCACTGCGAAGACCACACCTGTCGGCCCCGCGAGAAACGATTCGAGCTTTTGCGAAAGCTCGTCGCCCGCCGCGAGCGAGAAGAGCGAGTTCTTCACAATGGCGTAACTCGAACCGTCCTTACGCAGCTCCGTGCGCAGCCGTGTGGTGTCTTCAACGGTCAGTCCGGCGTAGTTCGTGAAGAACAGATACTTCGAGTCGCCGAGCCGGCGGCGCAGCTGCTCGATCGTTTGTTCTTTTTTCGCGGTCGGCATAGGCTTCTTTCTGAAAAGAAACGGCGCTCCAATCTTGCGATGAGCGCCACCGTACCATAGCGAGCCGTCATGCGCGCACGCCGCTCGAATCCGTATCGTTGCCGTCATCCTCGGTAGGCGCTTGCGCATTAGCCGCTTGGGAGCGGACCTACGGTCATCGGAGCCGTCGCTAATAATAACGAAATTTCGCTCCGAACGCAAGCGCGGAACCGCGCGGCTTGGCGCCCGCAGGCGCCAAATGCCATGAATTCGCTGCCGCAGCACCACGCTCGGCGCTCGTCCGCAACTCGGGTAACGGCCGCGAATTCCCTTAGGCGGTCGCCGCGGTCGGTTTGATGCGGTTGGGATCGACTTTGACGCCGGGACCCATCGTGCTCGTCAAGGTGACGCTGCGCAGGTACGTCCCTTTCGAAGCGGACGGTTTCGCCCGCACGATCGCATCGAGCAGGGTCGAGACGTTCTCGACGAGCGCTTCTTCTCCGAAGCTCGCCTTGCCGACGATCGTGTGCACGATGCCCGTCTTGTCGAGACGGTACTCGACTTTACCGGCCTTGATGTCGCGGATCGCGTTGCCGATGTTGGGCGTAACGGTCCCGGACTTGGGATTGGGCATCTTTTGCGCGAGAATGCGACCGAGATTCGAACCGACGGCACCCATCATGTCCGGCGTTGCGACCGCGACGTCGAAATCGGCGTAGCCGGCTTTTACGCGATCGATCAGATCCTGCTCGCCGACGACGTCCGCTCCCGCCGCTTCGGCTTCGCGGGCCCGATCGCCCTTAGCGAACGCGATGACGCGCACCGAGCGGCCCGTTCCATTGGGCAGCAAAACGGTACCGCGCACGTTTTGATCGCTCTTCTTGGGATCGACGCCGAGCCGGATGTGAATCTCCACCGTCTCGTCGAACTTCGCAGTCGCGTTGCGCTTGACGGTCGCCGTCGCCTCGGCGATGTCGTACAGACGCGCGCGATCGAACGAACTCGTGAGCGCGCGGTATTTCTTGCCGTGCTGCTGCGCCATTATGCCGTCACCTCGACGCCCATCGACCGTGCCGTCCCGGAGATGATTCGCATCGCCATGTCGACATCGTTCGCGTTGAGGTCGGCCATCTTCGTTTCGGCGATCTCGCGCAGTGCCTTCGCGCTGATCTTGCCGACCTTATTGCGATTGGGAATCGCCGAGCCCGACTCGATGCCGACCGCTTTTTTGATGAGGAAACTCGCCGGCGGCGTTTTCGTAACGAACGTGAACGTCCGGTCTTCATAGACCGTGATCTCGACCGGAATCACCATACCGGCCTGCGACTGCGTACGCTCGTTGTACTCCTTGCAGAACGCCATGATGTTGAGCGAGTACGGTCCGAGCGCCGGACCGACCGGCGGCGCCGGCGTCGCTTTGCCCGCATTGAGCTGCAAGCCGATTTTACCGACAACTCTCTTTGCCATCGTGAACTCCTTTCGAGCGCCGCAAAGAACGCTCTCCCCCTAGGCAATGCGCGCCCCAGCCGGGGTCGGCTACGGCACAACCGGTAGACTATATCACGCCCGAGTTGCTCCGGTAAACGCCCGGCGCGTTGCGAACATCAAGAAGGGGTAGTTTGGCGTGGGGCGAGGAGCCTAGGGGCGACGTGTGCTCGCGCACACGAGGCCCGTAGCGACGACGCCCCACGTCAAACTACACCTTCTCTATTTGATAGAACTCGAGTTCGACGGGGGTCTCGCGGCCGAAGATCGAGATCAGCGCGCGGACCTTTTCCTTCTCGGGCTGGATCTCGTCGACGATGCCCGTAAAGTCGAAGAACGGTCCGCTCGTCACCTTGACGCGGTCGCCCTTGGCAAAATCGATCTTGAGCTTGGGCGTCTCGATACCCATCTGCTTGAGGATCGTCTTGACTTCTTTTTCTTGCAGCGGGACCGGCTTTTCGCCGGCGCCGGGCGAGCCGACGAAACCCGTGACACCCGAGGTGTTGCGCACGACGTACCACGACTGGTCGTCCATATCCATTTCGACCAGCACGTAGCCTGGAAACACCTTTTTCGGCGTGATCTTTCGCTTGCCGTCCTTGAACTCGACCTCGTCTTCCATCGGGACGAGCACGCGAAAGATCTTCTCCTGCATGTTCATCGAATGGATGCGCCGCTCGAGATTGGCCTTGACCTTGTTCTCGTAACCCGAATATGTGTGGATGACGAACCACTTGCGACGTTCGTCTTTCTTGGACATCACCGTAACGGGCGCGTCGGCTTCCGTTACCGCTTCAACAACCGCTTCTTCCACGAGAACCCCTACCGATGGACCAAATTGAAGAGAAAACCGAAGAGCTGGTCGGCCAGAAACGTATACAGCCCCACGCTCACGACCAGCCCGATCGTCAAGATCGTAGCGGAAACCCACTCCGGACGCGTCGGCCAGGTGACGCGCTTCATCTCCGAGACGAGTTCCCGAATGAAACGTTCCGCGTTCTGCTGACGTGCGGCACGGTCGGCGTTCGGGCGCACCGGCGGACGCCCCGGACCCGGCCGTACCGTTGTCCCGCTGCCCCCTGTTGGCCTATTCATGCGACTCGTGCTCCTTGCTTGGGCCGATCAGGCCCCGAATGATCTTGGCAGGGCGGACAGGACTCGAACCTGCAACCGACGGTTTTGGAGACCGCAACTCTACCAATTGAGCTACCGCCCTTAGCGTTCTGCGGCGGCTTTCCACCGCTGGACTGCGTCGCTACGCTGCTCATGTACCCTACGGGTACACTTCGCAGCTAGGCTCCTTGCCAGCGGCGGAAATCCACCGCAGACCGCACCTGCTCGCAACCCATCGAGACCCCTTCGCCCTACGGCGACTTTATGCTGCTACTTGGTTTCACGGTGGGCGCGGGTGCAGCGGCAGAAGCGGCAGTATTTGGAGAGTTCGAGGCGGTCGGTGTTGTGCTGCTTGTTCTTCTGCGTGTTGTAGTTGCGGCGCTTGCACTCTTGACACGCCAGCACCACCATGACGCGGTTCTCTTTCTTAGCCATTTCCGTTCCTTGCCGCGTGGGGCGAACATGAAGAAAACGGACGCGCAGTCCGTTCCGCCCACAATCATAGCACGGTCGGCAAGGGGCCTGGCAACGCCTCGTGTGGGCTTGGGAGCACGCCTATGGGGTCGCCCCGCCGGCGGCGTCGAAGGCGCTCGGGTGCCGCTCGAGACCGATGCCGTCTACACCTGTCCGAGTTGCTTCGAGACAAACTACCTCGCCGTCGACCCGAGCGGCGGCGGGCGTCAGCGATTCGCCGAGGACTGTCCGGTGTGCTGCCGCCCGATCGATTTCGAAGTCGTGCTCGACTCCGAGGGCGACGCGACGTTGGTCTCGGCGGAACTCGAGTCCTAGATCACCGCACGTGGTGCGCCCGGCCGGAATCGAACCGGCAACCTAAGGCTTAGGAGTCCTTCGCTCTATCCAATTGAGCTACGGGCGCAGAGCGTGCCGCGACCACTTCCCGTTCCGCCAGTCCAAATCTTTGAGCCCCTCCCGCTGCAGGAAAAGGAGCGGGCCTCATCCGGCGAAGCGCGCCCAGTGGAGTCCGCCGACAAGGAGCATCGATGAGTCTCGCGCCGAGCGCGCTACCGCCCATGAACACCGCGCCCGCCGGCGCCTTCGAACGGGACGTGCCCGCAGGGTTCGCCGCGTTCTACCGTCCGCTGCACGAGCGCTTTACGGCACGCCAGCAAGAACTCGCGGCTGCCCGCAAGCGCGTTCTCGCCGCCTCCCTCGAGGGCCGGCGGCCGGACTATCTGCCGCCATCGCCCGCGACCACGCAAGATTGGAAAATCGACTTGCCCGCGTGGTGCAGCGATCAGCGCAACCAAATGACGGGTCCCGCCGACGAAGCGGAGCTCGTCGTAAAAATGCTCAACTCGGGCGCGCCCGGAGTGATGCTCGACCTCGAGGATTCGCTGGCGAATACCTGGGAGCACACGTTGCTCGGCCTCCGCAACATCCACGCGGCGCTCTACGGCGAACTCTCGTACGAGGATAAGAAGCGCGGCGCTACCGTCGGCATCAAGGCGTCGCCGACGGTGACTTGGACGCGCGTGCGCGGATTGCACCTCAGTGAAGCCGGTCTTTTCGACGAACTGACTTCCGCATCGCTTTTCGATCTCGCGCTGCTGGTCTACGAGCTCGACGTTTCACGACTGAAGCATCCGCTCTGCGTCTACATTCCGAAATCTGAGGCGGCGGACGAAGCGCTCTGGTGGCGCGACGTGCTCCAAACGCTGGCGGAGCTCAAGGGGCAATCCAAGGACTACATCAAGTGCATGGCGCTGTGCGAAGCGCATCCGCTGGCCTACCAACTCGCGGAGTTTGCCTATACCCTGCGCGAGCATCTCCTGGGCATCAATCTCGGGCGGTGGGATTACATGGCGAGCCTCATCCACTTCAATCTCGACGACCCGGCCTGGGTTCTGCCGGACCGCAACACGATTCCGCACGACGTGCCCTTCTTTCAAAACCTGCGCACGCTCATTCCGTCGATCGCACACAAGCACGGGATGCTCGCGATCGGCGGCATGACGGCGCTCTATCCCAGCCGTGAGGACGCCGAACTCAACGAGCGTGCGTTGCGCGTTCTCGCAGAAGACAAGAAGAACGAGGCGACGTGCTCGATGGACGGCGCCTGGACCGGTCATCCCGATCAGAACGCCATCGCGGTCGGGCAGTTTCCCGAGCCGAATCAGCTCGCGTCGTACGCGCCCGGCTTCGATTCGCATCCCGACATGCGCCCATCGATTGCGGGCGTCGGCAAAAAGACGATCGACGGCACGCGCGCCGCGGTGCGCACCGTCATCCGCTATCGCAACGGATACCTCAATGGAAAGGGCGCGAGTCTGCTCGACGGCTACATGGAAGATCTCGCAACCGACCGCATCTACCGGCTGATGATCGCGCAACGTCTCAAGCACGGCATGCACGCGCCGGCCGACGTCACGCGTCTCTTCGATGAAGAGCTCGAGAAGCTCGTCGACTCGGGTAAAGAGGCCGGGACCCCACAGACCTTACGCGAGGCGCGTAAAATCGGCGAAGCGATGATCGCCGGGGGCGCGTTCGATCCCGTTTAAACTCGCCGCAATAAAGATGCGCGGCCACGTTCTCGGCGCGCTGGCGGCGCTGTGGCTGTGCGCTGCTGCGCTCGAACCCGCCGGCGCGCAGACGCTGCCGTCACTGAGTCCGTCGTTCCCATCATCCGCGGCGCCTCGTGTGTCACCCCCCGCATCGCGCGCCGTCGCCGTCGATCCGGCCATCACGGCGCGAGCGCGCGAGTGGCTGCACCGGATGCAAACGGCGAACATCGACCGCTTGCAGCTCGATGCGCGCATGAACGGCATCTTGACGAAGACGAAGATCGCGCAAATCGCGGCTGCGCTCTCGCCGCTCGGGGAACCGACGAACTTTACGTTTCTGCGCAAACTCCAAAACAAGACGGGAACGGCGTACGTCTACGGCGCGACGTTCAAAGCGCACCCGGCGATGTGGCTCTTCTCGCTCGACTCGGCCCAAAAAATCAACGGACTGGTCATTCGTCCGCTCGATGCCCCGAGGGCTCCGGGCGCTGCGCCTTCCGGCCGGCCGTTGCTCTAGCGACGCACTATACCGTCTGTCTCATCGCCGTATTGGCCGTTCTCTTCGTGACCCCGCGGCTCATCGGAGCGCTTTCCGGCAATGCCACGGAGGGGATCACATTTTTCGGTGCTCCCTCGATCAACTCGTTCGAGGCGTACAAGGCGACGCGGGACCACGGTCTGCCGCCCGAGACCTCGCCTCGTAAGAGCGATGCGGATCTGCGCGCGGAGTACGAGGCCGTGCGTATCGACCGGCTCGCAGCGCAGCGCCACGCAAGACGCCGTGACGACGTCGTCATTCCTCATCGTGGTTTCCGTGCTGCTCATCGCGTTCCACTGGACCTGGCCTGCGCCGTCGCGAACGCAACGCGGCTCCCTCCGGTCCTTGAAGACTAACCATTCGCAACGCCGCTTCGCGCACGCGGCGCGGTCGTGCCGACGCAAGAACGCGTAGTGTTTGCTGGAGCCCTCGGTGGGGATTGAACCCACGGCCTCGTCATTACCAATGACGTGCTCTACCACTGAGCTACAAGGGCGTCGGCTAATTTGGAGCGGGCGGCGAGAATCGAACTCGCGACTTCTGCTTGGAAGGCAGAGGCATTACCACTATGCAACGCCCGCGCTGGTGGGCAGGGCTGGATTCGAACCAGCGTACCGCTGAGCGGAACAGATTTACAGTCTGTCGCCTTTAACCACTCGGCCACCTACCCATGCTCAGGACCTCCTCGGATACGGGACCTACCGGCGCAGTCCCTCTGGAAAGCCGACGATCGGATTTGAACCGATGACCCTCTACTTACAAGGTAGACGCTCTACCAACTGAGCTACGTCGGCCCGATGCGTTTCTTCGATGGAGCCGACCACGTCCCCGGTTCAGGCCCTTGTAGGTTGATGTCAGACTGTGGAAATTCGGGCACAGCAGCGTAAGATTTCCCAGGCAATTGTTGCGCCAATCGCGATCGATATGCTCGATCTCGATCGGCACGCGTCCCGTCAAGACGTTTCGCTCGTTCCAGCCACATCGCGAGCAAAGTTCTCCGAGACGCTCGATCAGAAAGCTTGGTAAAAACGCGTTTTGGTTGCGAAGCGGGGGATATTCGCCGGCGAGCAGTATTCGCTCGCGACGTTCTCGTTCAACCGTACGGTGGCACAACATGGAACAGAAGCGGGTAGCACCCTTCTTCATCTGCTCCTCGCACGATGGTCGCGTGCATGGACCGCGAACTTTCTTCAAACTCATCTCGCTTATCTTACGTGTCTCTTGCGCCAACATCATGGCACACAGAACCCGATCAAACCGACACTAGTGGACTGTAACAGTCGTTTTGCTAGCGGGATCGTCGCAGATTTTCGTTCAGATCGAGGAGCGAGGAGCGCGGAATGACGAGTCATTTGAGCGACGAGCGACGATGAGCCGGGCGAAAAGATGCGGCAAGCGCGCTAGTAAAATGGCTGTTACAGTCCACTAGTACTCGATGAGCATTGTCCGCCTATCGTTTGCGGAACTGCCTCGAGACCAATCCTGAATTGATCGCGCATTATCGCGGCAACGGTACGCACCGAATGTAAGTCGCGATACAAGAAGACGAGCCTGCCGTCGGCAGACCCGTTCTTCTTCAGCAACTCTCCGCTCGCGGCCGGCGCCAGCCGAAGTCGGCTACGGCAGTTCGATCTCCGCGAGATTTTTCTCGATCTTGCGTTTGACGCGTTGCAGGGCGTTGTCGATTGATTTGACATGACGGTTGAGGTCGCGCGCCATCTCTTGATAGCTCTTGCCTTCGAGATACGAGAGCAGAACTTGCGATTCGAGGTCCGAGAGATTCTCTTGGATGCGCTCCTTGATGTCTTCGGAGACTTCCTGATTGATGACCAGCTCTTCGGGATCGGACGTCTTCTGCGACGCCATCACGTCGAGCAGCGTCCGCTCACTATCCTCATCGTAGATCGGCTTGTTGAGCGAAATATACTGATTGAGCGGGATATGCTTTTGGCGCGTCGCCGTCTTGATCGCGGTGATGATCTGACGCGTGATGCACAACTCGGCAAACGCACGGAAACTCGAAAGCTTGTCGGCTTTGAAGTCGCGAACCGCCTTGTACAACCCGATCATCCCCTCTTGGATGATATCCTCGCGGTCGGCACCGATCAAAAAGTAACTCTTGGCCTTGATTCGGACGAAGTTCTTGTACTTGTTAAGCAAGAACTCCATCGCCAGATTGTCTCCCGCCTTGGCGGCTGAGACCAAATCCTCGTCGGCTCGCTCGTGATAGTCGAGCGCGTCGGGCGCGCTCTGCGCAAGCCCCATTCGTTTTCTCCCCTAAACGCCATGCGTCCGAAGTCGCGAGCCGTAGCCCGTCGAGCCGTCCACATCCTTATGAGTATAGGAGGGTCCTGCAAGAGCGTCAAGGACGAACGCCTGCCTCCTCGACGAACTCCGTGCGGCCGCGCTCGACTCGGTAGAGGCTGACCACCGGCCGGCGCAGGTCGCCTCGTCCATCGAACGTCACGGGACCGATCGGCGTGACGAGAGCAGCGGTGGCCGCCACACCCCGCAACACCTCGCCCCGGCCCGGCAGGCGCCCGGGATGCGCGCCGAGTCCCCGCCGCAGCGCGTCGAGGGCGACGCTCGCCGCCGCGAATGCCCCGGCACTGTAGTTTCCCGGGTCGCTCCGGAAGCGCGCGCGGTACGCCGCGAGAAAGCCGCGGGCTTCGGGGAGCCGGAACACGTCGGGCGCGATCAGAGTGAAGTAGGTCCCGTCGGCGGCGGCCCCGGCGAGCGGCACGTACTCGGGACTCGCGAGCCCATCGCCCCCAAAATACGGCACCTTTGCGAGGCCGACGTCGCCCATCTGCTTGCGCAGGACGGCGCCGCCCGTGCTCACGATGCCGCCGAAGAAAATGGCGTCGGGCCCGTCGGCCCGGATCTTCGTGAGCAGCGGCTGGAAGTCGAGCGTGAAGGGCACCAAGTGCTCGTGGCCCACGATCGCGCCGCCGGCCGCCGGAAAGGCGCGGGCAAAGACGTCGGCCAGCCCCTTGCCGTACGACTCGTTGTCGTCGATGACGAAGGCCCGCCGCGCCCCGAGCCGGCGCGCGAAACGCGCGGCGGCGACCCCTTGCCGGTCGTCGGAGGCGCAGACGCGGAAGAACGCACCGCGCGTTGCCTGCGGGCCTCGCGTCAGTTCGACCGCCGTCGCAGCGAAAGAGATTTCGGCGAGACCGGCCGCGTCGACGATCGGAATCTCGGCCTTGGCAACGTTGGAATTCATCGGACCGACGATCGCAAACACGTCGGGATCCGCGACGAAGCTTCTGACGTTTTGCGCCCCTTGTGCGGGGTCGTGCTTTCCGCCGACGGCGTCGTCGAGGTCCTCGAGCGCGACCCGGACGCCACCGGGGAAGCCGCGGCGGTTCGCGGCGTCGATCGCCAGCTGCACGGCATTACGCGCCGGAATCGAGCTCGCGCCGTCGATACCCGAGAGCGGCAAGTCGAGCCCGAGTCGGGCGACGCGCTCCGCGCCGCGCACGGGCGCAACCGACATGCCGAGCGCCAGCGACGCAGCCGCCGCGAGAGCTACGGCAGCCCGTAGCAGACGGCGGTTCAACCGGACGCCGCCGCCCGTCGTTGCCGCTGACTCTCGAAGAGCAATATCCCAGCCGCGACCGAAGCGTTGAGCGACTCGAGCTCGCCGAACATCGGAATACGCACGAGGAAGTCGCACTCCTTGCGCACGACCTGTGAGATACCGTCACCCTCGGCACCGATGACGATCGCGACGTCGCCGGCGAGGTCCGCCTCGGTGTAGTCGCGCGCTCCGTCGACCGCGGCCGCACCCGCAATCCAGACGCCGGCCTTCTTCATGACGCGTAGCGCACCCGCGACGTTGGGGACGCGGGCGATCGGCAGATGCGCCGTCGCACCGGCGGACGCTTTGCGCACGGTTGCGTTGACGCCCACCGCGCGGCGCTCAGGGATCACCACGGCCGTCGCGCCGGCGCACTCGGCGGAGCGCATGATCGCGCCCGCGTTGTGGGGATCCGTGATGTGGTCGAGTACGACGAAAAGTGCGTGGCCGGCCCCACGCGCCGCGACGACTTCCTCGAGCGACGCGTAGTCGAACGGAATTCCGAACGCAACGACGCTTTGGTGCGCGCGGTACGGGAACTGCGAGAAAAACGTTCGGCTCTCGAAGCGAATCGGTACGCCCGCCGCTTTTGCGTTGTCCACGAGTTTGCGCAACGCCGGATCGCGCTTTCGGTCGTCGCCCACGTAGAGGCGGCGTAACGATTCGCCCGCGCCGAGCGTCTCTTCGACGGCGTGAACGCCGTAGATCACGTCATCGAGGTCGAGTTGCTCCTTGCGGCGCGGCGCCCGGCTCGAGCCTAAGCGCCGACGCTCCACGTAACGCCCTCCTTAGAATCCTTGAGGGCGATGCCGATCCCATGCAGCGCTTGGCGAAATTCGTCGGCGAGTGCGTATTCTTTGCGCTCCTTGGCGTTCTGACGCTCGAGGATGACGCGCACGACGACTTGCGCGGGCGATTCGCCGTTGAGCGCCAGACGACCGGCGAGCCGCCTAGAAAGCGTCGCCAACGCGGAGGCCGGCAGCAGATCGTCCGCGTTCGCGGGTCCGCGAATGACGAAGCCGTTCGCTCCCGCGGTCCGTTGCGCGGTTTCGACGACGGCCCGCGCAAGATGCGTTCGCTCCGTGGGCGAGAGCCCGAGCAAGGTCAACGCCTGGTGTTCGAATGCTGCCGCGCGGCTCGCAGCGCCGCTGCGCACGACGTCATTTCCGACGGCGGCGAGGTCGAACAACACCGACACCGCGCCCGCGGTATTCATATCGTCGTCGAGCGCCGCGAAAAAGCGCCGTTCGTAGGCCGCGACGTCCGTGGGCAGGGTCGCGTCATCGTGCGTCACCGGCGACGCCGTGCGCAACGCGTCGTACGCCGCTTGTAAGCGGCGGAGTCCAACCGTCGCGCCGTCGATCGAGGCTTCCGTAAAATTCAATGGTTTACGATATCCGGCCTGCAAAAAGAGCAGGCGGATCGCTTGCGGATCGTGGCGGTCGAGCAAGGTCGAGAGCGGTTCGAAGTTGCCGAGCGACTTCGACATCTTTTTGCCGTCGAATTGCAGCAAACCGCCGTGCATCCACACGTTCGCCATCGGTGGCCCGAAGAGCGCCTCCGTTTGCGCAATCTCGTTCTCGTGGTGCGGAAAGACCAGGTCGTAGCCGCCGCCGTGAATGTCGAAGGGTTCGCCGAGCAGTGCGTGCGACATGGCGGAACACTCGATATGCCAACCGGGGCGGCCGTTGCCCCACGGCGAGGGCCACGCGGGCTCGCCGGGTTTCGCGAGCTTCCAGAGCGCGAAGTCCAGTGGATCGCGCTTGTCCTCACCGGGCGCAATGCGCGCGCCGATGAGCAACTCGGCGGTGTTGCGGCCCGACAGCGCGCCGTAGCGCGGAAACGACGCGACCGCGTAATACACGCCGTCGCCGGCGGCGTAGGCGTTGCCTGCGGCGACGAGCCGCTCGATCATCGTGACGATGTCGGGCACGTACTGCGTAACGCGCGGCTCGTGATCGGGCTGCAGCAGATGTAAGCGGTCCATCGAGCGACGAAAGCTCGCATCATAGCGCGCGATGATTTCGCTCCACGGTACGCCTTCCGCTGTTCCGGCGGCGATGCTGCGATCGTCGATGTCCGTGACGTTGCGGACGTACGTCACGCGAAACCCCAAGTGCACGAGATAGCGCCGCAAGACGTCGAAGAACATGAACGAGCGCGCGTGACCGAGGTGCGCCTCGGCCGAGGGCGTGAGCCCGCAGACGTACATCCGCACGCCATCGGAAGAAAGCGGCACGAACTCCGCGACGGCGCGAGTTCGCGTGTTATATAGCCGGAGAGACATCGTCGAAGATCGCCGGATTGACGGCGGGAGCTCGCTGCGCCTGCGTCGGCGCACCGAGCTCCGCGAGTTTGGCTTCGAGGGCCATGACGCGTTCGGCGAGCTGCTGAATGACCATCCCCTGCGGATCGGGCATGTCGACGAGCGTCGCGCGCGTCGCCGCGGAGACCGGTTTCCCATCTTGCAACACGACGCGGCCCGGGATGCCGACGATCGTTGCACCCGGCGGCACGTCGCGCACGACGACCGAACCCGCGCCGACGCGGGCGCCGTCTCCGATCGTGATCGCGCCGAGCACCGACGCATTCGTGCCGACGACGACGTCGTTGCCCACGGTCGGATGCCGCTTCCCACCCCCGAGGCTCGTGCCGCCCAGCGTCACGCCTTTATAGAGCGTGACGTCGTCGCCGACCTCGGCCGTCTCGCCGATGAGGACGCCCATGCCGTGATCGATGAAGAACCGTTTGCCGATCGTCGCGGCCGGGTGAATCTCGATACCGGTCGTAAAGCGCACGAGATTGGAAAGGAAGCGCGGGACGATCGGAATCTTGGCTTCCCAGAGCTTGTGGATGATGCGGTGCGCCGTGATTGCGTGAAAGCCCGGATACGAGAGGACGACGTCGAGATAACCGCGTGCGGCGGGATCGCGTTCCACCGGAACGCGCAAATCGCCGAGGATATCCGCGAGCAGGCTCACTGCGGTCGCGTCCCTTCGATCGTCTTGAACGGGACGCCGCCGGGCCCGTGGCCGATCGGCTCGAGTCCGCGACCGTGCAGGAGGTGCGAGTTGATCGCGCCGATGCGCATCATGATCCGGTCGTGGCCGAGCAAGGGAAAGAGCAGCTCGAGCGGCGGTCCCGCCTCGCGCGCCGTGAGCGCCATGCGCACGGCCCACAGCGCATCGGCCGGAGCGAGTCCGAACTCATGCGCGATCTCGCCGAGGTCGTGCGCGAGCGCGAGCCCGCGCAGCTCCGGCTGATCGTCGACGTACTGGCTCACCGTATCGAGAAAGAACAGCACCTGACGATTGCGCAGCTTCTCGAGCGCGAGCGCCGGAACGACGACCGCCTCGTCGCGCAAGTCGCGCACCGTACCGAGCGCGTCACCGACCGTCTCGAACGCGCCGGGATACGCGTCGAGAAACGTCTCGATCCAGCGCAGCGCCGGGGGCGGCGCCGGAATCTCGAGCAGTCCGGCGAGCTGCATCGCTTCGCCGAGCAGATCGCGTGCGCGTTCGCGTGGAACGTCGCCGCGCAGCCGCGTCGTAAAGGGTGGGGCAGCGAGATCGATCTGCGTCATGACGTTGCTTCGCGAAAGAGGACGGCGACGGCGTAGGCCACGATGCCGGTTCCGTCGCCCGTGTAACCCATGCCTTCGCTCGTTTTTGCTGTAACACTCACGGCGCCCGAATCGATGCGGAGCGTGTCCGCGACGCGCGCGCGAACCGCCGCGAGATGCGGCGCGAGCTTGGGCGCCTCCACGACGACCGTCACGTCGACGTTGCCCAAGGCGTAGCCGCGTTCGCGCGCCATCCCCGCGCACGCTTCGAGCAGACGCATCGAGTCCGCGTCCTTGTAGCGCGCATCGCTGTCGGGGAAGTGTTGTCCGAGGTCGCCGAGCGCGCACGCGCCCAAGATCGCGTCCGAGAGCGCGTGCGCGAGCACGTCCGCATCCGAGTGCCCGAGCGCCCCGCGTTCGAAGGGGATCGTAACGCCACCGAGGATGAACGGCCGGCCTGCAACGAGCCGGTGCGCATCGAAGCCGTGTCCGACGCGAACCGGAGCGTTCACGACGCGGCCACCGCGCCGCGCTCGCGCAGAATCGCGGCCGCCAGCTCGAGGTCGCTGGGAAGCGTTACTTTGAAGTTGTCGGCGCTCGCGCGAATGACGACGACCCGCGCACCGGCGCGTTCGAGCAGCGTCGCGTCGTCGGTTGCTTCGGCGCCGTCGCGGCGGGCACGCGCGTGCGCGGCGCGCAGGTCGGCGAGCGTGCCGAACTGCGGCGTCTGCGCGGCCCAGAGCTCGGCACGCTCGAGGGTCCGCGCAACGGTACGGCCGTCCGGGGCGACGACCTTGATCGTATCGATGACGGGCGCCGCGAGCAGCGCGCCCACGCCGGGTCCCGTCGCGGCCATGCCCGCGCGCACGTCCGGGGCGAGCACGAGCGGCCGCGCGCCGTCGTGGATGAAAGCCGCATCGCAGGCCGCGTCCACCACTGCCAGCGCATGCTCGACGCTTTGCTGACGGGTCGCGCCGCCGGGCACCACGACTGCGCGCAGGCGCGGTGCGTACGCGCGTGCGAGATCTTCCAACGCCGCCACGTGCTCGAATTCGGTCGCGATCACGAGGTCGTGCAACTCCGGCATGGTGCCGAACGTCGCAAGCGACCACGCGACGAGCGGCCGTCCCGCGACCAGGGCGAGTTGCTTGGGGCGCCCGAAGCGCACGCCGCGGCCGGCGGCGACGACGATCGCACAGAATCTCACGTGTTCGCGACGCCCTGCGGACGTTTGATCTTCGCAAAGATCATGCGGCCCGCGGCCGTCTGCAGGACGCTCGTGACCTGCACGTCCGTGTTTTCGCCAATGAGACGGCGTCCGTTCTCGACGACGATCATCGTTCCGTCGTCGAGATAGCCGACGCCTTGGTGCGATTCTTTGCCGTCGCGAACGATCGTGACGTGGAGTTCTTCGCCGGGCAACACGACGGGTTTGACCGCACCCGCGAGCTCGTTGATGTTGAGGACCGCCACGCCCTCGACGTGCGCGACGCGGTTGAGGTTGTAGTCGTTGGTGACGAGCTTGCCGCCGCGTTCGCGCGCGAGCCGCACGAGCTTCGCATCGACTCCGCCCACGTCGTTGTAGTCGCGTTCGTCGATCTCCAGGGTCGCGAGTTCTTGCAGCTTGCCGAGCACTTCGAGGCCACGCCGGCCGCGCGTGCGTTTCATCGCATCGATCGAATCGGCGATGGTATGCAGTTCGCGCAGCACGAAGCGCGGCACGACGAGCGGCCCTTCGAGGAACCCGCTCTCCACGATATCGAGGATTCGGCCATCGACGATGACCGACGTATCGATCAATTTCGGCTGCCCGGTAACGGCAGGCTCGGTCGCAGCAGTTGCGGGCGCGCCGCCCAAGCGCTGCTTGGCACCGACCCGCGCGCCCAAGAACGCCGCAAAGACGCTCACGATGATATACAACACGTCGGCGACGTCCGCGCCCGCGCGGCCCGCGTTTGCGATGAATTCGAGCAGCACGTTCTTGATGAGAAAGGCGACGATGAGGCCTGCGATGAGGCCGATGGCGCCGCCGGAGATTTGACTCGGCGTCAAGCTTTCCAGCGCGTGCTCGACCGTCTCGAGCTCGACTTCGAAGAACGCTTGCGCGTAGGGCGCGACGAAAAGTCCCACGACCGCGCCGAAGACGGGCACGACGATCGTGAGCGCGATGAGCCACGCTTGGTTTGCGACGTGCAGCGAGATCAAATGCGTGTACGCCTCGCGGCCGAGCAAAAATCCCGTGACCGCGAAAACGACCATGAACAGCACGCGCAAGAGCGAGGCCGGTACGCGCGTCACGGGGCGAACGTCACGAAGGCTGCGCACACGTCGTTGGCGACGAAGCAGCCGCGCCGCGTCAAGCGCACGTGCGACGGCGTCACGTCGATCGTTCCCGTCGCGCGCAACTCGGCCAGGACCGGTTCGTAAAAAGCATGGAAGTCGACGTCATACCGCTCTGCGAACGCCGCGACGTCGACGCCCTCCGTGGTGCGCAGGGCGAGCATCACCGCCTCGCCTGCCTTCGCTGCACCAGCGAGCCGCTCACCCTCGCCCGGCACCGCGTCGCCGCCTTCGAGCGCCGAGCAGTACGCAGCGAGGTCGCGCGTGTGCACGCTGCGCCGCCCGTCGCGATACGAAGCGGCGCCCACGCCGAGGCCCAGATACTCGCCGTTACGCCAGTAATTGGCGTTGTGCGCGCAGCGCATGCCGGGCTGCGCGAAGTTGCTGATTTCGTAGTGCTCGTAGCCGGCGGCCGTCAAGGTATCGAGCGCGATCGCGTAGAGTTCGGCTTCGCCGTCGTTCGAGACGAAGTCAGCAGGACGCTGCGCATACCACTGCGCGTAGGGCGTGCCGGCTTCGATCGTCAAGCCGTAAGTCGACACGTGCGCGGGCCCGAGCGCGAGCGCGGCAGCGAGCGAGTTGCGCCAGCTTCGCGCCGTTTGCCCGGGGATACCGAAGATGAGGTCGAGCGAGACGCTCGCGATGCCGGCGGCGCGCGCATTCGCGATCGCATCCGCGACGTCTTGAGGGGCGTGCCGGCGCCCGAGCGTCGCGACTTCCGCCGGCACGAAGGACTGCACGCCGAGCGAGATGCGCGTCAGCCCCGCCGCTGCGTAGGCCGCGAAGACCTCGGGCGTGCACAGCGCGCGATCGGGATTCATTTCGACCGTCGCTTCCGCACCGGCAGGCAATGCAAAGCGCGCGCGTAGATGCGCCACGAGTTCCACGATTTGCTCTGGGGCGTAGGTGTTCGGAGTACCGCCGCCCAGAAACAGCGTGCGCGCCGTAAATGCGGGCGCAGCAGCCAGCTCTGCGTGCAACGCTCCGAGATAGCGGTCAGCGCTACTACGCCGCATCGGCCACTTCGCAAAGTCGCAGTACGGGCAAACGTACGGACAGAACGGCAGATGCACGTAGACTCCGCCGGTCGCGCGGGGCCGCGCTCGGGCGGTCACGCCTCCATCGGTGAAGCGATCGATTGCGCGACGACCGCGGCCGCATCGCGCGCCCCTAACGGCGCCACGAGCTCGCCGATCCGTCCGACGACATCTTCGCGCACTTCCGCGACGGCCGCCCGGATCGCGCTTCGCACCGCGGCCCGATTCGCCCGCCCGTGTGCGACGATGCAGTTGCCCCGCAAACCCAGCAGCGGCGCGCCGCCGTAATTCTCGTAGCTGAGCTTGTCGCGCACGCGGCGCAGCGCGGGACGAACGAGCATGGCGCCGAGCCGTTCGACCGGGTTGCTGCGCTTGATCTCGGTCATCACGATATCACCGATGAGCGACGCGGCGCCTTCGGAGAGTTTGAGCATCACGTTACCGACGAAACCGTCGGTCACGAAGACATCCGCGACGTTGACGAAGACGTCCCTGCCCTCGACGTTACCGATAAAGTTTACCGCCGTCCCTTCGAGCATGCGGGCCGCCTCGATCGTCTGCGCGTTGCCCTTCACGCGCTCCTCGCCGACAGAGATGATGCCGACTTTGGGGGACGCGATGTTGAGCACCGCGCGCGCGTACGCGCTGCCCATGACGCCGAACTGCGCGAGCCATTCCGGGCGGCAGTCGACGTTGGCGCCACTGTCGAGGACGACGACGGGACCGTGTTTGGCCGGATAGACGACGGCGATCGCGGGCCGCGCGACGCCCGGAATCGTACGCAGCCGTACGAGCGCGATCGCGAGGAACGCGCCGCTGTTGCCGGCCGAGACCACGGCATCGGCCTTGCCATCGCGGACGAGGTCGATTGCGACGCCGAGCGACGTGCCGGCACTGCCGCGCACGGCTTGCGAGGGGTTCGCGTCCATGGCGATGGCGCCCGGCGCGTGCACGAGTTCGAGCGCCGCATCGGGGTAGTCGACGAGCAACGGCGCGATCCGGGCCCCGTCCCCGACGACGAGCATGTGTCCGAGGCCCTCGCGCGCGGCCAAGCCGGCTCCAGCAACGATCTCTTCGGGAGCGTGATCGCCGCCCATCGCGTCCACGGCGATGCGCGGTGTCCTACCGTTCAAGAGTGCTCTCAATCCTCGGGCGACCGCCGGCGCCGGCGGAGGGGTGCGCCCTTATCTTACGCTCGGGGGAGCGGTTATCCCCGGAGACCGATCGTGTTGCATGGTGCCGGGCGGCATGCTAAACTCCCGAGGTTGCGTCCGCCGGACCCGGCGGCGATTCTGTTCTGCTACGAGGACGAGTAAAGGAATTCGATGGCGAAGCGCTGCGATGTGTGCGGGAAGGGACCGATGGCGGGCAACAACGTGAGCCACGCCATGAACAAGACGAAGCGCCGCTGGCTGCCGAACCTTCAGCCGGTTCGCGTCGATGACCGCGGCACCCACAAGACGATGAAAGTCTGCACGCAGTGCCTCCGCTCGCGCCGGGTGAAGCGCGCGGGCTAACCGTATTCGCTGAACGATCGTCTTGCGCTCGAACGCGGGCTTGGGATTTGGTTCAGCGAACATTTGGCAAGCCGCGGGTCTTAAGCAAAACTCGGCGCGCTGCGGTGGCGTTTTTGGTATTAGTGGTTGCGGGGTGTGCGCCACCCGATCCGGCCGCGCTTGCGAGTCGGCTCGACCGGGATGGGAAGACGAGCGTGTATGGCTGGCTGCTCTCACACGATCCGTCGAAGTTGGACGTAGCCGGAGCCGATCCGGAGCCGCTTCTGCCGCTCGTGCCGCGTGCAATCGTGCGCCGCGTGCCGAACGACCTGCGATCGGCCTGCGCGGCGGCGCGGCGCGATAGGGCACTGCTGCTTGTCAGGGTGCCGAGGTCGGGCGTGCGACGGGACGCCGCCCTTGATTGCGGCTTCGCCGTTCACCGCGACGATGCGGCGCTGGTTATCGCGCCTCGCTAAATGTCGCTAAAGTGGTCGTAGCCGGCCGCGACGAGTTCGCGGGCGCCGTGCGCATCGCTCCGGCGCAGGCCCGGCGCCGCCTCGAGAAAACCGATCGGCAGCAACGGCTTGCCGAAATGCGCCGCGAAGCGCCGGGCGAGGTGTCCGAACGCGCGCGGCGCGACGCACACGAGCAACTCGAAATCTTCGCCGCCGTCCAGGGCGTAGCTCTCGGGTACGGCGCCCGCGGCCCGCGCGACCTCTGAGGCCGCCGCGGCGACCGGGACGTCGCCGATCGTCGCGCCGCAGGCGCTCGCCGCGGCGAGGCGCGCGAGGTCCGTCGAAAGGCCGTCGGAGGCGTCCATCATCGCACGCACGTGAACCGACGCGGCGAGCCAGCGTCCTTCGCGAATCCGCGGCATGGGCGTCGCAAAAGCGGCACGCGCGATCGCTGCGGACGCCGCGTCGACTGCGAGTTCGGGCCGGCGCAGGAGTTCGAGTCCCGCCCGGCTGGCCCCAAGCGGCCCGGTGACGGCGACGACGTCGCCCGGCCGGCCCGCGTCGCGGCGTTTGAGGCGCGACGGCGAGACTTCACCGATGACGGTCAAGGCGAGCGTCAGCGCCGGTGCGCGCACGATATCGCCGCCGACGATGCGCGCGCCATGGGCGCCCGCCAGCGCCGTCATCCCCCGATAGCACGCAACGATCCAGGCTTCGTCCAGCGCGGCCGGGACGCCGAGGGCGACCGTCGCGAGCACCGGCCGCGCGCCCATCGCCGCGATGTCCGAGAGACTCGCCGCCATCGCGCGATGGCCGATGTCTCCGGCAGCCATCACCTCGCTGCGGAAGTGCACGTCGTCGACGAGTGCGTCCGTCGAAACGACGGAGAGGTGCGACCGCGACGGGCGCCAGACCGCCGCGTCGTCGCCGATCCCCACGATGATCGCGTTCGGTGCGGCTCCGCGGCTGCCACTCGGCGCCTCGACGACCGCGCGCAGCGCAGCGACGAGCGCGTCTTCGGTCAGCGGCGGGCGCCGGCCGGCACGGGCTCGGCGAGTGCCCGCAATTCGCGCAGCTCGGCAGCCGGATCGGCCGCACCGAAGACGCTCGAACCCATCACCACGACGTCGACGCCGGCGGCGACGACCTCCGCGATATTTTTGCGGCCGATGCCGCCGTCGATCTCGAGCTCGCAGGCCGGATTGTGCGCATCGATGAGCGCCCGTGCTTCGCGCACCTTTTTGAGCGAATTTGGAATGTAGGCCTGGCCACCGAAGCCGGGGTTGACGCTCATGATCAGGATGAGATCGATGTCTTCGATGAGATCCGCGAGCAGCGCGACCGGCGTCTGCGGGCACAGCGAAATGCCCGCCTTCGCGCCGAGCGACTTCACGTACGTCAGCAGCCGTTGTGCGTGATCGGTCGCTTCGAAGTGAAACGTGATGACGTCGGCGCCGGCCTTGCGGAAATCTTCGACATACCGCTCGGGCTCGACGATCATCAAATGCGCATCGAAGCAGAGCGGCGAGAGCTTGCGGAGATCGCCGATGATCTTGGGACCCCAGGTGATGTTGGGCACGAACCGTCCGTCCATCACATCGAGATGCAAGTAGTCTGCGCCGGCCTCCTCGACGAGTGCGATGTCGCTTGCGATCTTGCTAAAATCGGCGGACAGGAGCGACGGGGCGATCTTCATCGTAGGTCTCCTTCGCGGGCGCCCGGTAAACCGCAGACGGTCGGGCGTTGGGATCGAGCGGATTTTTGGGTGGATGCGAGTTCTTCGGCGGCGGCCCGAGCTGCTGGCGTTCCTGCACCGGCGGTTCGACGCCGAGCTTCGTCGAGTCGATGAGCTCGTTGTTGACGAAGACGTCGAGTTCGGACGTTCCAACGACGGTGAGATTGAAGTCGAGCCGCTGCTTGGGTTGCGCGTACGCGTTGAAGACGTCCCGCTGTCCCGTCTCGTCCCGCACCTGCACGCGGACCGTCGGCGCTTTTCCGTTCTGCGCGGCAGCGTCTTCGGGAACGGTCGCCGATGCATGCACTTGCCGGATCAGATACCCGGCTTCGCGCGGACCGGCGCTGACTTGCAGCGAGACGGGTTGCAGTGAATCGATGACCGTGCCGGACGCGGGGTCTTGACGCACGACCGTTCCGCGCGCCGGGCCGTACCGGCCGAACGGCGTCCACACGACTTGGCCGATCTGAATTTTCGCACGGCTCGCGGCGGCTCGCGCGTCGCTGATGGGCTGGTCGACGAAGCGCGGGACGCGCAGCGTCGAGGGCACGCCCTTCGAAAGGTCGACGTTGACGACGCTCCCGCCGCGCACGCTCGTCCCCGGCGTCGGATCCTGCGAGACGACGGCATCCGCCGGAACCTCATCGCTCGTTACGATCCGCACCTTGCCGAGCTGCAGTTTGAAGTGCGAGAGATCGAGCCCGAGCTCGCGGCGCGACTCGTAGCGCAAGTCGGGCATTGCGAAGATCTGCACGCCACTGGACACGACGAGCGAAAGCTGGCGTCCCTCGCGCACCTGCGTACCGGGCGGGGGATCCTGACGCATGACGACGTCCTTGGGATACTTCGTACTCGGGGTGCGTTGCACGACGGTCGCGTTCATGCGCGTGCGCTGTGCCGTCGCGAGCGCGTCCGATAGCGTTTGACCGACCAGCGTCGGCGCGGCGACGGTGTTCGCCGGAGGCGTGACGAAATTTTGAATCGCGCGACCGAACCACACCGCGACGCCGACAAAGAGCGCGAGCGCGAAGGCAAAGAACCAGTCTTGGCGCACGAACCAGTTGCGCGGCCGGCTGCGTGCCGCCGGCGCCGTTACCCCGCCCGTCACCCGGGCGCGCCGCATCGTTTCACAATCTAAGCGAGCGCTTCGAGTTGCGCGGCGTCGAGTTCGACGTTGGAGTAAACGCGCTGCACGTCTTCGTGCTCTTCGAGCGCATCGAGAAGCGCCACGACGTCGCGGATGTCGTGCGGCGCCGGCGCAACGTGTTGCTTCGGCTCGACGCCGAGCGTCATCGACGTTACCCGCAGACCACTTGCAACGAGTCCTTCGCGAACGGCTGCGAGCGCCGCGGGCTCGGTCGAAACGATCGAGCGGCCCTCGTGCGAGCCGTCGTCGTAGCGGACGTCGACGACGCCGTCGACGAGCGCCGCTTCGGTGAGCGCATCCTCGCCGAGCGACCCGTTCTCGACTTCGACGAGGCCGCGCGGTTCGAAGATCCACGCAACCGAGCCCGCCTCGCCGAGCGTGCCACCATGTCGGCTGAAAAGGAAGCGCATCTCGGATGCCGTCCGGTTGCGGTTATCGGTAGCGACGTCGACGATGACCGCGATGCCCGCGGGAGCGTAGCCCTCGTAGCGGATCTCTTCGATCTCTCTTGCGCCGTCGGCCCCCGACGCGCGCACGATTGCGCGCTTGATGTTGTCCGCGGGCATGTTGTTTTCGCGCGCCTTTTCGACCGCCATCTTCAAACGGTAATTAGCGTCGGGATCGGGTGACCCGTTTTTGGTGGCGAGAATGATCTCTTTTGTAAGCTTCGTAAAGAGAGCGCCGCGCTGGGCGTCGACCTTCCCCTTCTTGAGCTTGATGTTATGCCATTTCGAATGTCCGGACATCGATCACTTACCTGGGTGCGGGTTGATCCAGTTATTGCCCTCGAGCCCCGTCAACATGCGCGCGTGCCACGCATCATACGAGAGGTGCGTTCCGGCAACGACCGGATACCAAAAGATGAATGCGGCGACGGTCAGCGCGAGAAACGCGCCAACGCCGATGCGATACCAGTTGCGCACGCCGCGCGCGACCCCGTCGCCCAGGCGCCACACGCGCATCAGCAGCAGCGTATCGGCGAGCAGAATGACCGCGAGGTTCGGAAAGAAGTGGTACTCGAACGAGATGCGCGGCGAGAGAATCCACGGCAGCCACTGGAAGAAATACGCGACGAAGAGCAACGCGTAGCCCTTGTTCTTCTCGCGCCACGCGAGCCAGCCCATGAACGGCACCGAGACGAGGCCGAGCCACCACGTGACCGGATTGGGCAGCGCGAGCACTTCGGCGACGCAGCACGCCGAGCCGCTCCCGAGCGCCGCGCCGGTTCGGAAGTCGTGATAGTAGTACGAGATCGGCACTTCGAGGATCGGCCATTGCCACCACTTCGACGAGTACGGGTGCGTTGCATGCGCCACCGTATCGGCGTGGTAGATGAACATCTGTTGCTGTAGCGAGACGACGTCCGCGAAGTTGTGGCCGAGCGTGAAATATGGGATGTAGCACAGGCCGTAGATCGTCCCGCCGATGAAGAGCATCAGCGTGAGGATGACGTCGGCCGAGAAGCCGAAGGGATTGCCCCAGCCGGCCGGCGCCGCTTTAGCACCTACTATGCCGATCGCACGGGCGACCGAAGCCCAGTAGCGCTGCGAGACGACGACCGCGACGAAGAACCACACGACGAAAAAATCGAAGAGACCGTTCCACTTCGAGGCGCCCAGGCAGCCTGCACTGATCGCCAGAAGCGCGAGCCAGCGCAGACCGTCGCGCTTTCCGTCGATCGTCTCGCCGCCCGCGTGCAGCGTGCCGTCGGCCGCAAAGAGCGCTTCGCCACCCTCGGTCGCGTAGCGCTCGGTACCGGTCCGGCTATACTCGATCAGTAAACCATCGCCCGCGTGGACGAGGCCGTCCTTGGCGCCCGCAACGCTGGTCGCGTCGCCGGGCACGGCCGGTTCTCGCCCGAGCGGAATGCGGCCGCCGTCGAACGTGACGAGCGCTTTCGCAGCGACGCGCGAGCCGTCCGCGAACGACGTCACAGCGGCCATGCGCAAAAACCGCGGCGCAAAGAGCCGCACGCCGGCGTACGCGCCGCAACCGGCGTACAGGAAGAGCACGACGTGCGCCGCCGTCGACTGACCGCGCAAGAGCGCGAAGGAGAGCAACGCCGCAAGCCCCAGCCCCACACCGATCGCGCTCGCTTCGACCGTCGCGCTGCGCCGCTCCAGCAACGGCGCGACGCGTATTTGGCTCGCAATCCAGAACCGGTAAAACGCATAGAGCGTCAAGAGCGTAAAGAAGGCGACCGTGATCTCCGGCGTCGCGATGCGCGCTTGGGCGAAATGGAAGCCGTCGCAGACGAGCATGCCGCTCGCGATCGTCGCAAAGAGCGTCGAGCCAAAGAGCCGCTTCGCGAAGCAGTACAGCACGAGCACCATCAGCGCGCCGACGACGAGGTTGAGGAAGCGCCAGCCGGCCGCGGTATCACCGAGGCCGTGCAAGCCGCCGAAGAGCAGCATCGAAAGCGTTACGACGAGTTTCGTAAGCGGCGGATGCGTGAACTCGAAGATCTCTTTGTGCTTGAGGTACTCTTCGCCCGCGCGCGCGTAATAGATCTCATCGAAGATCTTCTCCGAGGGCCACACGTAGGAGACGAACGTCAATACGAATGAGGCCGCCGACAAACCCGCGGCGAGCACCCAGTCCAGCGCTCGCATCGGCACGGTGCCTTCGAGCGGCGAAAACCAGGTACGAACCGCCGTCCGTATGCTCGAGAGCTTCACGCCGGCGCCGAGACCCTCGAGCACGTCGCCACCCGCACCCAAGAAGACGTAGCCCAGATAAAAGAACGTCGCGACGTTGAGAAAGGCGGCCGCATGGCTGAGCCACGGCATCAGATCCGTCGGATCGACGCCGCCAACGTGATTGTCGAGCACCCGCAGGTAGTCGAGCGAATACGCAAGATTGCCGAGCAGCGTGAGGGAGAGCACGATCGTTGCGTACAGGTAACGCTTGCGCACGAAGATCAGCGGTGTGGCGAGCATGACCGCGTTGAAGATGTAGCGTTCGTGCATGCGCGTCGAAAGCACGAAGTAGCCGAGCGAAAGAATCGCGGCGGCTTCGAGTAACGCGACGGGATCGCGCCGCTGCAAGTAACGCGAGACGACGAGTCCGGCCGCGGCCAGAAAGAGCGCGATGCCCCAAGCAAACTGCGGCAGCCCCAGCATATGGCCACCGACGTTCCAATTCGGAACCAGAGTCGCGTCGGTCTGCCAGAAGTGGTTCGCACCGATCACATACAGGTTGAATGCGTTGACCGAGTTGTACGGATAAACGTCCGCCGCGTAATGGTACCGGCCCAGGAGCCACACGAGTTGGTCGACCGGGTTCAGACCGGCGTGGAATGCGACGGCGCACAGGTACGCGAGCACGAAAGACGCCACGATACCGCACGCGGTTCCGAGCGCGCGCCGTGCCCGTACGCCCGCGTCGCTGGTCGCGAAGACGTACGCGATGAAGAGCGGGACGAGCACGACCGCCGGCGGTTTGATGAGAATCGAATACGCGAGCAACAGCCATGCCATGACGATGGCACCGGTTCGCACGCTGCCCGCGCGACCGTCGGCCGCGAGCAGCAGCAAGAGCGATCCGAGCGTCAGACCACCCGCGACCGAGTCCACTTGTCCCCAGTAGGCCGAGATGAAGATCGTTGCCGGATTGAACGCGAAGAGTGCGGCTGCGCCGAAGGCCCACGATTTCGATGCGAACCGGCGCACGATCGCGAAGATCAACGCGCTGTCGACGAGATCCATGAGGATCGCCGGCAGCTTCACCGCGACCTTGAGCAAGCCGTACGTCGGGTCGCTGTGCACGAGCGCTTTATACGCGTGGCCGACGAACCAGAGCACGAAAAAATAACCCGGCGGATAGTCCGCGAATCCGGCCTTCGCAAAGAACTGCCGCAGCGGATGCTCGGCGAGCGTCAACGCCCAGCTCTCGAACGTCGAGACGTCGTTATGGAAGCCGTCGGCGCCGATGAAGACCAGCCGCACCGCGAACGCGAGCACCAGCATCGCACCCAGTACGAGCGGCGTCGCGAGGCTTTGGACGCCATCGCGCAGCCGCGCCGGCGCTGCGCCGGCGCGCAAGCCGCTACGCAACACGCCGCGAGCCCTCGGCGAGAAAAGCCCGGATCGTGCGGTTCGCATCGATGCGCGCTTCGCTTGCGATGGCGTCGGCGTCATCGAGTGCTCGGTCGTGCACGTCGTCGGCGGCATCGCGCGCGCCGAGGCGCTCGAGGGCGCCGATCACTTCGCCGACGCACTGCGGGTCCAGGCGCGCGCTGCTCGCGTACGCACGCGCGACGATATCGCGGTCGAACGACCGCGGCGTACCGAGCGCCCACGCGACCGGAAAGCTCCATTTGCGCCGCGCGATGTCCGCGCCGCTCGGCTTACCGGTCACGTCGGTCGCGCCCCACGTACCGAGCACGTCGTCGCGAATTTGAAAGGCGAGTCCGTACGCGCGTCCCAGGCGCGCGTACTGCGCGGCGCGGCCGGGTTCGCAGCCCGCGGCGAGCGCACCGAGTTGGCACGACGCCGCGAAAAGCGCGCCCGTTTTGCCCGCGATCATCTCGAGATACTGCGGCATCGTTACGTTCGAGCTCGTCTCGAAACCGATATCGAGTCCCTGGCCCTCACACATGTGCAGATTCGCCTCATGCAGCACGTGCAGCATCTCGACGACGCGGTTGGGCGGCACGACGGCTTCCTCGTGCAATAACGTCAAGTACGAAATCGCGCAAAGTGCGTCGCCCGCGTTGATGCCGTGCGGCACGCCGAATTTCTTCCAAATCGTCGTGCGGCCGTGGCGCAGTTCGTCGCCGTCCTCGATGTCGTCGTGAACGAGCGAGTAGTTATGCAAAATCTCGATCGCGACGGCGGCGTCGAGCGCACACCCGATCCGACCACCCTCTTCGAGGGCGGTGCGCAAAAGCAGCTGGGGTCGCAAGCGCTTACCGGCTTTGGGCTTGCCCGGCGCGTCGTACCCGAAATGATAGCGGAGCATCTCGTAGATCGGGGATGCTCCGCGATGGCGGTCGAGCGTCCGCGCGAGATGCGCCTCGATTTCGCTAACTAGCTCGACGACTCAGTGCCTCCATGCGCGCTTCGACCTGATCGACGAGCCAGCCCGGCGTCGAAGCACCCGACATCAGACCCGCGACGCCGACGCCCGCAAACCACTGCGGCTCGAGCTCCTCGGGACCCTCGATATGATACGAGCGCGCGCCGCGCGTTGCCGCGAGCTCGGCGAGGTGCTTGGTGTTCGCGGAGGTCTTGCCGCCGACGACGACCATCACTTCGACGGCCTTGGCGAGCCCTTCGGCTTCGGACTGCCGGTTGTGCGTATCGGTGCAGATCGTATTGACCGCGCGCACTTCGTAGTACTTGGAACTTAGCTTCTGAACGATCTCGGTGAAGCCGGCGCCCGACCACGTGGACTGCACGACGACGCCAACGCGGCTCGCGCGCGGCAGCGCATCGACGTCGGTGGGCTCTTGTACGATCCAGGCGCCCGGGACGTGCGAGAGCGTGCCTTTGACTTCGGGATGGTTGGGATCGCCGACGACGACGATCTTGTAACCGTCGGCGCGCAGCTTCTCCGCTTGAACGTGGATCTTCGTCACCATCGGACACGTCGCGTCGACGATCGTGAGGCCTTTCGCATCGGCTTTTTCGAAAACTTCGACCGGCAGGCCGTGCGCGCGCACGAAGAGCGTGCCGGACTCGACGTCGTCGACCGAATGCGCGTTGCGCAGCCCCTTATCTTCGAAGGACTGCACCATCTGCGGATTGTGCACGATGTGCCCGAGCGTCGTGACGGTGCCCTCGCCGCGGGCCGCGACCGTCTCCTCCGCCTTCTTGAGCGTGATGGCGACGCCGAAGCAGAAGCCTTGCGTTTTCGCCTTCTTAATTTCCACCGAGTCTCTCCCGCAGCGCAAAAATCCGATCCATGAGTTCCCCGGTCCACTTCGCCAAGTCGTCGCGCCTCGCTTGCTGACCCGGCTCGAATCGATACGGTTCGCCGAAGATCACCGTAACGCGCGCCAGACGATGTGCCTGCGACGTTCCCGACACGTACGCCGGAATTACCGTCGCACCGCTCATGGAGGCCAGCAGCGCGACGCCCATCTGGGGTAGTTTCGAGCCATCTTGATTGCGGCCGCCTTCCGGGAAGATCCCCAGGCACGCCCCGCGCTCCAGCACGGCGATCGCTCGCTTGATGGCGGCGATGTCGCCCCGGCTGCGATCGACCGGAAAGGCGCCGAGGGCCGAGATGAGCTGCCCGAGGACCGGAATCTGGAAGAGTTCGACCTTTGCCATGTACGTCACGCGCCGCGGGACGGCGACGCCGAGCGTCGGCGGATCGAGATTGGAGACGTGATTGCACGCCACGATCAGTGGTCCCATGGCAGGGACGCGTTCCGCGCCGACGACCCGCAGGCCCCAGATCGTGCGCAAGATGACCCACGAGCCGAACCGGCACAGCGCATAGACGGCGGGGACGACGCTCACGCTGAGGGCGCACGCACGAGGGAGACGATGCGCTCGACGACGTCCGCCACGCTCGTGCCGGTCGAGTCGAGGGCGATCGCGCCGGGCGCCTGCCGCAGCGGCGAGGCGGCCCGCGTCGCATCGAGCCGATCGCGCTCCTCGATCTCGCTTCGCAGCTCCGACCAGCCGACGGCGGCCCCGCGCGCCTCGAGTTCAGCCAAGCGCCGCTCGACCCGCGCGGCGACCGAAGCCGTCAAGAAAATTTTGAGCGGCGCGTCGGGTAAGACGACCGATCCGATGTCCCGGCCTGCCATGACGACGGGACCCTCCTGCGCGATCGCGCGTTGACGCGCGACGAGCGCCTGCCGGACCCGGGGGTGGGCCGCTACGGTCGAGACGATCCGCGTCACGTCGGGAGCGAAGAGCTCTTCCTCCCCGAGCGACCGGCCGCCGGCGCTGATCGCAAAACCCGCCTCGGTCGACCGGTCGGCTACGACGCGCAGCGGTTCGCGTTCGAGCGCGGCCATGAGTTCGGCTTCGTCGGCCGGATCGAGCCGGGTCGCGAATGCAAGCCAAGCGACGGCCCGGTACATCGCACCCGTGTCGAGGTACAGGATGCCGAGGCGCCGTGCGAGCGCACGCGCGACGGTCGTCTTGCCGCTTCCGGCGGGGCCGTCGATCGCGACGTGCGCGTAGCCACTCATGCGCAGGGGCGTCCGTTCGCAGCCGCAAGGCAGAGGCCCTTGAGACAAATCGTGCGCCTAACGTTGCGAAAATGAAGCGACGATCGTGTCGGATAGGCGCCTACCTTCGAGCGAGATAAATGTGAGAACCAGCTTTCGTCAGTTCCACGCGACACCGCAGGAGCGCCCGAGAACGTGAACGCGTACGAATATCCCATGAAAAAGATGTCGCCAGGACGTCGGCTTGTGCGACGACTAGCATAGTCGCGATGGCCAAGGCGCGTTCGGTCTTCTTCTGTTCCGCTTGCGGGCACGAGTCGCTGCGGTGGCTGGGACGCTGCCCGGCTTGCGAGGCGTGGAACACGTTCGCCGAGGCGCCGGCGGCGCTGCCCCGGGGCAAGGGCGCGGCCGCCGCGCGCGCCGCTGCGGCACCTCTGTTGGCGCCGGTCCGGCTCGGCGACGTCCCGCAGGGACGCGTCGCGCGGCGCTCGAGCGGCATGCCGGAGTTCGACGCGCTCCTGGGCGGCGGCATCGTGCCCGGCAGCGTCGTGTTGCTCGGCGGCGCCCCCGGCGCGGGCAAATCGACGCTGCTGCTGCAGCTCGCGGCGCGGCTCGCGGCGGACGCCGGTCCGGTCGTCTACGTGTGCGGCGAAGAATCTGCGGCGCAGACGAAGCTGCGTGCCGCGCGCCTGGGCGCAAGCGACGAGCTGCTGCTCTTCGCGGAAACGAACCTGCGCGCGATCCTGGCTGCGCTCGAGACCGTCCGGCCGGTGCTGCTGGTGATCGACTCCATTCAAACGATGGCGCTGCCGGACGTCGAGTCCTTCGCCGGCAGCGTCGCGCAGGTGCGCGACTGCGCGACGGCGCTCATGGAGTTTGCCAAGCGCACCGACTGCGCGACCTTCGTCGTCGGCCACGTGACGAAGGACGGCTCGATCGCCGGACCGCGGTTGCTCGAGCATCTCGTCGATACGGTGCTTTACTTCGAGGGCGAGCGCGGCGCGGAGTACCGCATCGTCCGCGCGCACAAAAACCGCTTCGGAAGTGCCGAGGAAATCTGCGTCTTTGCGATGGACGACCGCGGCCTGCACGAGGTCGCCAATCCCTCGCAGCTCTTTCTGGGCCGCGGCGGCAACGCGACGCGCCCGAGCGGTTCGTGCGTCGTGGCATGCCTGGTCGGTTCGCGGCCGGTGCTCGTCGAGATCGAGGCGCTCGTGGGCGAGACGAGTTATGGCACGCCGCAGCGCCTCGCGGCCAACGTGGACCGGGCCCGGCTCGCGATGATTCTCGCCGTCCTCGAACGCCGGGCGGGCATGGCGCTCGGCACGCACGACGTCTACGCCTCGGTCGCCGGCGGTCTGCGTATCGGAGAGCCCGCAGCGGACCTCGGCATCGCGCTCGCCGTCGCGTCGGCTTTTCGCGGCGTCGCGCTGCCGTCCGGGACCGCGGCGTACGGCGAGCTCGGACTCTCGGGTGAGGTGCGCGCCGTCTCGGCGCGGGCGCGGCGCACGAACGAAGCGCGAAGGCTCGGCTTCGCGACGATCGTCGCGCCGGCGGCGACCGCGCGCGACCGCAACGACGGGACGCTCGCCGTGGCCGACATCGCGGGCGCGATCGCCGCGACGCTCGGGTAGCGGCCTACGCCGTTGCAGCTCTTCGAATGCGTGCCCAACGTGTCGGAAGGTCGCGACCGCAGCGTGCTCGACGCGTGCGCGGCCGCGATCGAAGACGCGGGCGCGCGGCTCGCGCACCGCACGAGCGATCCCGTCCACAACCGCAGCGTCTTTTCGTTTTTCGCAACGCGCCAGCGCGTGCTCGCGGCGGCAATGTCGCTGGCAGCCGTCGCGGTCGAACGCATCGATCTGCGCGGGCAGCGCGGCGCACATCCGCGCATCGGCGCCCTCGACGTCCTGCCCTTCGTTCCGTTCGGCAGCGCGACGCCGGACGACGCTTGCGACATCGCGCGCGAAGCGGCGCAGCGTTTGTGGCGCGAACTCGGCGTTCCGAGTTTTCTCTACGGCGGGGCGGCGACGTCGCCCGCGCGCCGGCTCTTGGCCGACGTGCGCCGCGGCGAGTTCGAAGGGCTCGCCACGCGCAGCGATCTCCCTGACGTCGGCGCAGGCCGGTTGCATCGTAGTGCCGGTGCGGTCGCGGTCGGCGCACGCGGCGTCCTCGTCGCGTTCAACGTCGAAATCGGAAGTGACGACGTCGCGCTCGCGCGGCGCATCGCGCGCGCGCTGCGCGAACGCTCGGGCGGGCTGCGCACGTTACGGGCCCTGGGCCTCGCGCTCGGCCCGGGCCGCGTGCAGATCTCGTGCAACGTCACGGACGCTGCGGCCATGCCGCTCGATCGGATCGTCGCGCTGGTGCGGCTACTCGCCGCGCGCGCCGGCGTCCCGGTCGTGGGCACCGAGCTGATCGGCCTCGTCCCGCGTGCGGCGCTCGAAGGCGTGGTGGCGCGAATGTTCGATTCGCCGTCGCTGCCGGGTAAAGATGGCCCGTGACGACAGCAACGCAGAAAACGATCTCGACCCAAAACCCCGCAACGGGCGAGCGGCTCACCGACTATCCGGTTCACGGCCACTCGGAGGTCAACGCCGCCCTCGACCGCGCGGTCGCGGCGTTCGCCGTCTGGCGCACGCGACCGCCCGAGGAGCGCGCTTCCGCGCTCTCGGCGCTCGCCAAGGAATTGCGTGCCCGCAAAGCCGAGCTCGCGGCGCTCGCCACGCGCGAGATGGGCAAGACGCTCGCCGAGTCCGAAGCCGAGGTCGAAAAATGCGCGGTCGGCTGCGAGTACTATGCGAATTTCGGCGCGGCGCACATCGCCGACGCTGCCGTCGCGACGAGTGCCACGGAAAGCTACGTGGCGTTCCGGCCGCTCGGCGTGCTGCTGGCGATCATGCCGTGGAACTTTCCGTACTGGCAAGCTTTTCGCGCGCTGGCACCCGCGCTGATGGCGGGCAACGTCGTCGTTCTCAAGCATGCCTCCAACGTCACGGGCTGCGCGCTCGAGATCGAAGGCATCGTGCGCGCTGCCGGCCTACCCGACGGCGTCTTTACGACGCTCGTGGTCGCAGGTTCGGAGATGGAAGCGATCGTTGCCGATCCGCGCGTCGCCGCCGTCACGCTCACCGGTAGCGAAGCCGCGGGCAGCGCCGTCGCCGCGACGGCCGGCAAGCATCTCAAAAAAACGGTGCTCGAGCTCGGCGGTTCGGACGCCTTCATCGTTCTTGCCGACGCCGACATCGCGGCCGCCGCAAAGATGGCCGTCAAGGCGCGTTTTCAAAATAACGGTCAGAGCTGCATCGCCGCTAAACGCTTCATCGTCGAAGAGAGCGTGTACGAAATTTTTCTCGAGAAGTTCGTGACCAACGCGCGCCAGCTGCGCACCGGCGATCCGCTCGACCGTGCGACGACGCTGGGACCTCTGGCACGAGCGGATCTGCGCGATGCACTCGAAGCGCAGGTCGCGGCGTCGGTCGCGCAAGGTGCCCGCATCGCAACGGGCGGCAAACGGGTCGCGGGGCCGGGCTATTACTTCGAGCCGACGATCGTCGCCGACGTGCGCCGCGGCATGCCGATGTTCGACGAGGAGACGTTCGGGCCGGCGGCGGCGCTCATCCGCGCGCGCGATGTCGCCGATTGCGTCGCGCTCGCAAACGATTCGGACTACGGACTCGGCGGCAACCTCTGGACGAGCGACGTCGAGCGCGCGAAGGAACTCGCCGCGCAGCTCGCCTCGGGCGGCGTGTTCATCAATGGCATGACGGCGTCGGACCCGCGCTTACCCTTCGGCGGCGTGAAGAAAAGCGGCTACGGGCGGGAACTCGGCGCGTTCGGCATCCACGAATTCGTCAACGTCCAGACCGTCTGGATCGGTCCGCCGCACGACGAAGCACGCAACCGCACGCCCGCGGAGTAAAACCCGCTACGCGCGTTTCGCGAGTAACCCGCGTTCGAGTGCGAAGCTCGCGACGCGCGCGAGTCCTTCGCGCACGTCCGGCAAGGCACCGACGAAACTCGTGCGCAGCCAACCGGCGAGCGATGGCGCAAAGAGGTCGCCCGGGACCGTTACCACATCCCGCTCTTGGATGAGGTCTTCCGCAAAGCGTAACGTGTCGCCGGCGCCGACGCGGACGCACACGTAGAATGCGCCCTCGGGCTCGATGAACTCCAGCGGCAGGTCGTGCAGTGCCGCAAGTACGCCTGCCCGCTGCTGCGCGTACCAGGCACGGTGAGCGCCAAGTTCGTCATTCGAAAAGATATCGAAGGCGACGCGCTGCGCGAACGTGCTCGCGCACGATGTCGCCCATGCGTGCATCTTCACCAGATTCGGCATGACCTCGCGCGGCGCGATCGCCCAGCCCAGGCGCAGTCCGGTCAGCGCGTTCGATTTCGAAAGCGAATTGATGGCGATCGTATGCGGATAGACGCGCCCGAATTCGCCAACGTCTTCCGAGTAGATGAGTTCGCGATAGATTTCGTCGTGCAGCACGTAGACGGGTGCTCCGCCGCGCGCGAGTAAGCCCACGCCGATACGCCGCGTACTCTCGCGCGAAATGACGCGCCCCGTCGGATTCGAAGGTGACCCGATTACGACGAGTTTCGTTCGCGGCCCGACCGCTGCCAGAATGTGTTCGGCATCGAAAGCGCCGTCGCCGCGCGCATCGAGATCCAAGCAGCGCAGCGCGATGCCTTCGACCTGTGCGATCTTCGCGTAGACCGGAAAGGCCGGCTGCACGACGAGGACCTCGTCGACCGCCGGATCGAGCACAGCCCGCATCGCGACGTACACCGCTTCCTGCGAGCCGTTGGTGACGCAGACGTTCTCCGGGCGGTCGAGTCCGGGGTACGCGTAGTGCGCGGCAATCGCTTCGCGCAGGTCGGCGTCGCCGAGATTGGTGGAATACCGGCAACCGTGCTCGGCGACCCAGGCCGTCGCGCGCTCGAAGGCTGCGATATTCGGCATGAGGGTCGGTTCGCCGATCCCGAGGTTGATAGAGCTCGACCGACGGCGCGCGTGCAACGCGCGGATGACCGAGGCGCCCGTCGCGGCGATCGCCGGATTCATACCGCGACTCCATAGTCGCGCAGCGTCGTTTCGAGCGATGTCTTGCGATCGGTCGAGGCCGTGCGCTCGCCGATGACGAGCGCGCACGGCACGCCGTAGGTTCCCGCCGCAAACGCTTTGGGGATCGTGCCGGGAATGACGACCGAGCGCGGCTCGATGCGCCCGCGCGACGTGCGGGGTTGGCCGCCACGAACGTCGACGATCGGCGTGCTCGCCGTGAGCACGAGGCCTGCGCCCAGCACCGCTTCGCGCCCGACGAAGACGCCTTCGACGACGACGCAGCGCGAGCCGACGAACGCGCCGTCTTCGATGATCACAGGCTGCGCTTGCGGCGGCTCGAGCACGCCGCCGATCCCGACGCCGCCGGAGAGGTGCACGTTCTTACCGATTTGCGCGCACGAACCGACCGTCGCCCACGTATCGATCATCGATCCCTCATCGACGTAAGCACCGACGTTGACGAAGCCGGGCATCAAGATCGCGTTGCGGCCCAGAAACGAGCCGTAGCGTGCGACGCCGGGCGGCACGCAGCGTGCGCCGAGTTCCTCGTAATTGCGCTTCGTCGGCAACTTATCGAAGTACGTCGGCGCCGCGTGCATGGCGCCGTCACGCGAGCCGATCGCGACGCTATCGTGCCGGCGGAAATACAGCAGAATCGCCACCTTCACCCAGGCATTGGTCCGCCAAGCGCCGCCGTGCGGCTCGCAAACCCGCAGGGCGCCGGTATCGAGCGCTTCCAGGACCACGTCGACGGGCCGCCCGCATTCGCCCCGGACGTCATCGCCCGATGCAGCAAGTGCTTCGATCTCGGTGCGGAGACGCGCAAGGTCCATCGCACGGCAAGTAAGGGCCGTTACGACCGAACTCCTACCGGCATGATATGGTTCGAACGAAATCGGTCCGTGCCGGTACATACCACTTCCGCCTTCGGGGAATGGATATAGGAGCGGCGAACTTGAAGTGCCCGCGCTGCCCGAGGAGAACGATTTGCCAAATACGCCCGACGACCAGAAGCGCATCAATGCAATTCGCTTTCTCGCGGTAGATGCCGTTCAGAAGGCAAATTCCGGTCATCCCGGTTTGCCGCTCGGCGCGGCCGCGATGGCGTACACGTTGTGGACGCGCCATCTCAAATTCAACGCCGCGGATTCGGCCTGGTGGGACCGCGACCGCTTCGTGCTCAGCGCCGGCCACGGGTCGATGCTCATCTACGCGCTCCTCTACCTTGCGGGCTATCCGCTGACGCTGGACGACCTTAAGAGTTTCCGGCAACTCGACAGCAAGACGCCCGGTCATCCCGAGCTTCACCATACGCCCGGCATCGAAGTGACGACGGGACCGCTGGGGCAAGGTCTGGGCAATGCGGTCGGGCTCGCGATGGCCGAAGCGCACCTGGCTGCGACGTACAACCGCGAGCAGACGATCGTCGACCACTCGACATACTGCATCGTTAGCGACGGCGACTTGATGGAAGGCGTCTCGAACGAAGCGAGTTCGCTTGCCGGGCATCTCAAACTCGGTAAACTCACCGTGCTCTACGACGACAACAAAGTTTCGCTGGCCGCGAGCACGGACGTGACGTTCACCGAAGACGTGTGCGCACGTTACGCCGCACTCAATTGGCACGTGCAAGAGGTGACGAGCGACGACGGCAACGACGTCGCGGCGATCGATGCCGCACTGAACGCCGCCAAAGGCGATCCGCGACCGTCGTTCATCGCCGTGCGCACGATTCTGGGGTTTGGGTCGCCGAAAGCCGGCACGTTCGGCGCGCACGGCGAGCCGCTCGGCGTCGACAACGTCAAGAAGACCAAAGAGGCGCTCGGGTGGCCGGTCGAACCGGATTTCTACGTGCCGGACGACGTTCTCGCATGGTGGCGCGACGCCGGTAAAGCGGGCGCAGCCACCCAAGAAAAATGGAACGCCACGTACGCCGCCTGGAAGAGCGCGAACCCGGAGCTCGCGGCGCAACTCGAGCGCATTCGCGACGAGCGGCTGCCCGAACGTCTCTCGTGGCCGGCCTTCGACGCCGAGAACGGTGGCGTCGCCACGCGCGAAGCGGGCGGCACCGTGATGAACGCGATCGCCAAAGACATGCCGGAACTCGTCGGCGGCTCGGCCGACCTCGATCCCTCGACGAAGACGTACCTCAAGGGCTTCGGCGACTTCCAACCCGGCAACTACGCCGGGCGCAACATCCACTTCGGCGTACGCGAGCACGCGATGGGTGCGATCTCCAATGGTCTGGCGGTGCACAGCGGCCTCGTGCCGTTCGCGGCGACGTTCTTCAATTTCTTGGACTACATGAAGCCCGCTGTCCGGCTCGCCGCCATCAATAAGACCAAGACGATGTTCATCTACACGCACGACTCGGTGTTCCTGGGCGAGGACGGTCCGACCCATCAACCGATCGAACAGCTCGCCACGTTGCGCGCCACGCCCAACATGACGGTCCTTCGTCCGGCCGACGCGCTCGAGACGCTGGAAGCCTGGAAGTTCGCAATCGCGCACAAGGGCCCGACCGCGCTCGTTCTTTCGCGTCAAAAGGTGCCGTATCTCGGCGCTCGCGAGGCGGCGGTGTCGCGTGGCGCGTACGTCCTGACGGGCGGCGACAAAACGCCGGATCTCATTCTGATCGCAACCGGTTCCGAAGTCGCGCTGGCGCGCGACGCGGCAACGATCCTCGAGGGTCAAGGCACGGCAACGCGCGTCGTGTCGATGCCGTCGATGGAGCTGTTCTTGCAACAGGATGAAGCCTATCGCGAGCGCGTCTTGCCGGAGAACGTGCGCGCGCGCGTCTCGGTCGAAGCGGGCGCGACGTTCGGCTGGCACCGTTTCGTGGGCGACCGCGGGATCGCGATCGGGCTCGACCATTTCGGCACGTCGGCCCCCGCGGCGGCGATTGCAAAACGCTATGGCTTCACGCCCGACGACGTCGCGAAGATCGCTGCGGGACTGCTTGCCAAGGTCTAAGCCGGTTTCACGTAGCCTGAAGCCGAGGCGTTCGGCCCGGTGGGGCCGATCCACCCTATAAGGAAATAGTTAAGGAGTACATCGTGGGCACGCAACTCAAAGCACTCGCGGAAGTCGGGCAGAGCATCTGGCTCGACAATATCCGGCGCAGCATGTTCGCCTCAGGGGATCTCAAGCGCCTCATCGGCGACGGCCTGCGCGGCATGACCTCCAACCCGACGATTTTCGAGAAGGCGATCGGCAGCGGCAACGATTACGATGCGCAACTCGGCGAACTCATTGGCAAAGAGCACGATCCGAATCACCTCTTCGAGGCGCTCGCGATCGACGATATCCGGCACGCCTGCGACGAGTTCCGGCCGCTGTTCGAGAGCACGAACGGTGGCGACGGATTCGTCAGCCTCGAAGTGTCGCCGCTGCTCGCCCACGATACGCAAGCGACGACCGATGCCGCGAAGCGGCTCTGGAAAATGGTCGATCGACCGAACGTCATGATCAAGATCCCCTCGACTCCCGAAGGCATTCCGGCGGTGACGGAGACGATCGCCGCGGGGATCAACGTCAACATCACGCTGATCTTCTCGCTCGAAACCTACGAAGAGACCGCGAACGCGTATATCGCGGGCCTCGAGAAGCGCGCGGCTGCCGGCGAATCGATCGACCGCGTCGCGTCGGTCGCGAGCGTCTTCGTGAGCCGCATCGACACCGCGGTCGACAAGCTGCTCGAAGACAGAATTGCAAATGGTGGGCCACAGTTCAAGGCGCTGCTCGGCAAGACCGGTGTTGCGAACCTCAAGCTGATCTACCAGCGCTACAAGAAGCTTTTCGAGAGCGAGCGCTTCGAAGCGCTCAAAGCCAACGGTGCGCACGTGCAACGGCCGCTCTGGGCGAGTACGGGCACAAAAAATCCGGCCTATTCGGATCTCATGTACGTCGAGTCGCTCGTCGGTAAGAATACGGTCAACACACTGCCGCCCGCAACGCTCGATGCGCTCATGGATCACGGCAAGGTGGAAGCCGATACGGCCGAGCGCGATCTCGACGACGCGCGTGCGACGATCGAAGAGCTCGCCCAGGCGAAGATTTCGCTCTTCGACGTAACGCAGAAGCTGCAAGTCGATGGCGTGAAGTCGTTCGCCGATTCGTACAACGCGATGCTCGGCGCGATTACGAGCAAACAGAAGCAACTCGCCGGCGGCAACGAACGCGTCGCGATCGCCGCCGGCAAAGCCGGCGCCGATGCAGAAGCCGCGCTCGCCAAGCTCGCGCAAGACGATTTTCTCACCAAGCTTTGGAAGCACGATCCGCAGCCGTGGTCGAGCGACCCGCAGCACGCGCAGATCATCAAGCACGCGCTCGGGTGGCTCGACTTTCCCAAAGCCGTCTCGGACCGCGTCGCCGAATTGCAGAGCTTGGCGGCCGATGTGGCCAAGGAGTTCGCGCACGTCGTCGTTTTGGGCATGGGCGGCAGCTCACTCGCCCCCGACGTCCTGCGCGTGACGTTCGGTCACGTCGCGGGTCACCCCCAATTGCACGTTCTAGATTCGAGCGATCCGGCGCAAGTCGAAGCGCTCGAAGAGGGGCTCGACCTCGCCCGCACGCTCTTCATCGTCTCGAGCAAGAGCGGCACGACGACGGAGCCCGAAGCCTTCTTCCGCTACTTCTACGAGCGCGTGCAAAAGACGGTCGGCGCCGATGCTGCGGGCAAAGCGTTCATCGCGATTACCGACCCCGGCACGCAACTCGGCAAAGAGGCGGCCCAGAACGGTTTCCGGCGTATTTTCGAAAACGATCCGGACATCGGCGGCCGCTACTCCGCGCTCTCGTACTTCGGCATGGTGCCGGCGGCGCTGGCCGGCTACAACGTCAAGACGATCCTGGACCGTGGGCTCGGCGCGCTGCAAGCCAACTCGCGCACGACGAAGGTGCAAGACGCGCGCGGCGTCGCCTTCGGTGCGGCGATCGGTGCGCTCGCAAACAAGGGACGCGACAAGTTGACGATCGTCGCGCATCCCGAGGTGGGGGCGTTCGGCGCGTGGGCGGAGCAGCTCGTCGCCGAGTCGACGGGCAAGAGCGGCAGGGGCATCGTGCCGGTCGAAGGCGAGACGCTCGGGATGCCGCACGAATACGGTGACGATCGTGTCTTCGTCTACGTCGGTGCGGGACTACCGCCCAACGAGCATCTCGAAGGTGCTATGGACGGCGGCGCGATCGAAACACGGCTGCACATGCTCGAAGAGGCCGGTCACCCGGTCATTCGCTTACAAATGACGGATCGGCTCGACATCGGCGAGCAGTTCGCGCTGTGGGAGATCGCGGTCGCGGCGGCAGGTTCGGTGATCGGCATCGATGCCTTCGACCAGCCCAACGTCCAGGAGTCCAAAGACAACACGAAGCGGCTCCTGGCGGAATACAAGCAGAGCGGAAAATTCAACGAACCCGAGCCGAAGCAAACGGGGACCATCGCCCGCGTGATCCCGCTCTCGGGCTCCAAGAACGTCGCGCTCGGCGAAGATCTCGGCACCGCGCTCACTGCGATCCTCGCGCAGGTCAAACCCGGCGACTACGTTGCCTTCACCGCGTACGTCGAACGCAAGGCCGATCACGAACAGGCGCTCCACGACATCCGGCTCATCGTGCGCAGCGCCCTCAAGGTCGCGACGACGCTCGGCTTTGGGCCACGCTTCTTGCACTCGACGGGCCAGCTCCACAAGGGCGGTCCAAATACCGGCGTCTTCATTCAGCTCACGACCGATACGCCCAAGGAGCGCGATCTGCAGATTCCGGGCATGGTCACCTTCGGAACGTTGCTGCGCGCGCAGGCGCTCGGCGACTTCGAGTCGCTCGATAAACGCGACCGGCGCGGCGCGCGACTCCACCTCACGGTGCCGCTCCCGCAAGCCCTCGAAGCGCTTGCAAACGCCATCGACGACGCGGTCGCGGCAAAAGTTTAAGTAAGGATTATTGATGCAACTCGGTATGGTCGGGCTCGGACGCATGGGCGCCAATATGACGTCGCGGCTGCTGCTCGACAAACACGGCGTCGTCGTGTTCGACTTCGATAAGACGGCGGTCGAGCATGCGGTGAGCGAAGGCGCCGCGGGCGCCTCGTCGCTCGTCGAGCTCGTCTCGAAGATGACGGCGCCGCGCGCGATCTGGCTCATGGTGCCGGCCGGCAAAGCGACCGATGACACGATCGCGCAACTGCTCGAGCACTTGGAGCCGGGCGACATCATCATCGACGGCGGCAACTCCAACTTTCGCGACTCCCAAGCGCGCTACGCGCATGCCAAAGAGAAGGGCGTCTCGTTCATCGACGCCGGGACCTCCGGCGGCGTCTGGGGGCTCAAGAACGGCTACTGCCTCATGGTCGGCGGCGATGCAGAGGCAGTCAAGTCGGTCGAGCCGATTTTTCTTTCCCTCGCGCCGCCGAACGGCCACGCCCACGTCGGGCCGATCGGCGCCGGCCACTTCTCGAAGATGGTCCACAACGGCATCGAGTACGGCATGCTCGCGGCCTACGGCGAAGGCTTCGAGATTCTCGAAACGTCGGAATTCAAGTACGACTTGCATCAGTTGGCGGAGCTCTGGCTGCACGCGAGCGTCGTGCGCTCGTGGTTGCTGGAACTCGCGGAGATCGCATTTCGCGAAGATCCGGGTCTCGAATCGATCCGCGGCTACGTCGATGATTCGGGCGAGGGCCGCTGGACCGTCGAGGCTGCGATCAATCAGAGCGTTCCGGCGCCCGTGATCACGATGTCGCTGCTCTCGCGGTTCGTTTCGCGCCAGAAAGAGTCGTTTAGTGCCAAGGTGGTCGCAGCGTTGCGCAATCAGTTCGGCGGCCATCCCGTTCAGCATGAAAGCGGCGTCGTTTACCACGAAGGCGAGAAAGTCGGCGTATAGTGGCAATCGACCTCAAGACGAGACTCGCCAGCTCCAATGGGACCGACGCGAATCCCCTGCGTGCGGGACTCGATTCGAACCGCGTTGCGGATCCCTGCAACATCGTCTTCTTCGGTGCGAGCGGCGATCTCACCAAACGCATGCTCATGCCGGCAATGTACAACCTCCGTCTCGGCGACGTCTTGCCGACCAACTGCGGCATCGTCGGCTTCTCGCGCTCCGATAAGTCGCACTACGACTTTCGTGAAGAGATGAAAGAAGCGATCGACGCCTTTTCGCGTTCGGGCGAAGCGCGCGAACCGATGTGGACCGACTTCGCAAACCGGCTGCACTACATTCCGGGATCATTCGACGACGTCGAAGGGTTCAAGGCGCTCAAAGCGCAGCTCGATGAGAACGACGAGAAGCTCGGCACTGCGGGCAACCGTCTCTATTATCTCGCCACACCGCCGAGTGTATTCGGCAAAGTCGTCGCACAACTCGCGGCGGCGGGTCTCGGACCGCGCGATCAAACCAAGGGCTGGACGCGCATCATCATCGAGAAGCCCTTCGGCTACGATCTCGATTCGGCGCGCGCGCTGCAAGCCGAAGTCACCAAAGTCTTCGATGAGAAGCAGGTGTATCGCATCGACCATTACCTCGGTAAGGAGCCGGTGCAGGATATCGTGGCGTTGCGCTTCGCGAACGTCATGTTCGAGCCGATCTGGAACCGCCGTTACGTGGACTGCGTGCAAATCACAGCCGCCGAGACGGTCGGGGTTGAAGGCCGCGGCGGATATTACGAGGGCGCGGGCGCGCTGCGCGACATGATTCAAAACCACGTCATGAATCTGCTCGCGCTCGTCGCGATGGAGCCGCCGATCTCGCCCGACGCCGACCGCATCCGCGACGAGAAATTCAAAGTTCTCTCTGCCATGCGGCCGCTCGGCCGCGACGACGTTACGCGCATGACCGCGCGCGGCCAGTACGGACCCGGCCTCATCGAGGGCAAGGCCGTACCGGGCTATCGCGAAGAGCCCAGCGTCGATGTCAACTCGACGACCGAGACGTACGCCTGCGCGAAGTTCTTCATCGACAACTGGCGCTGGGCCGACGTCCCCTTCTACCTGCGCAGCGGAAAGCGTTTGGCGCGCAAGCACTCCGAGATCGCAGTGAAGTTCCGCTCGATCCCGCACCGCATCTTCGGCGAAGCCGGCGACGCGATCGAGACGAACACCCTGGTCATGAAGATTCAGCCGGAGGAAGGCGTTGCGATTCGGTTCAATGCTAAAGTGCCTGGCCCGAAGATGCACATCCGAGGCGTGACGATGGATTTCAACTACGGCACCGGGTTCGGTGTCGTCTCGCCGCCCGCATACGAGCGTCTCATCGGCGACGCGATGCGCGGCGACGCGACCCTCTTCACGCGCTGGGACGCGGTCGAACAGGCGTGGATCGCGGTAACGCCGATCATGGAACGCTGGAGCGAGTCCCGGATGCTCGACTTTCCGAACTACCTCGCCGGCAGCCAAGGTCCGCAGAATGCCGATGCGCTCTTGGTCGCGGACGGCCGTGAATGGAGGCGCATTTGATGACGACGCACTCGGACTCCGTTACGGATACGGAGGCGATCCTGCGGCAACTTCGCGAATCGCGCCGGGACGCAGCGGCCGAAGGGAGCGGCGCGTCGGCGCGCGTCGCGACGATGAACTTCGTCATTTTCGTCGACGACCCGGCGCATCGCGAGTGGGTGCTCGAACGCGCCACCCGCGTCGTGCAGAAACATCCGTCGCGCGTAATCGTGCTGGACTCGACCGATGCGACGCAGGGGGTCGACGTCTCGACGACCGCGCGCGAATCCAGCGGCTCCACCGTGATCAACGAACGCGTCGACGTCGGCGTCAAGCCGCTCGACCATGCGACGATCATCAGCCTCACGCAGGAACTGACGGTTCCGGAAATACCGATCGTCTTGTGGTGGAGCGGCGCCCGGTTCTTACAGAGCCGTACCTTTTCCGGTCTCGCGCAACAGGCCTCGACGGTGCTCGTCGACTCGTCGGGCAAAGTTCGCGGTGAGGAGACGATTCGCGAGCTGGGCGAGTTTCTCACGCGCTTTCCCAGCGTCCGTTTGCAAGATCTGGCCTTCATGCGCCTGGCTCCGTGGCAAGACATGATCGCTCAATTCTTCGACGACCCCGCACTGCGGGAAGATCTTTTCTCCATCAGCGCGCTCGAAATCCAGAGTGGCTCGGATGCGGAAGCGCTCTATCTCGCGGGCTGGCTCGGCAGCCGTCTCTCGTGGGAGACCGCGGGGCGTGACGCGTTCCGCGACCGCAATGGCAAGACGATTCCCTTTCGCAAGATCGACAAGGGCGATCAGCGGCGCGTACATTCGGTCGTCCTGGACGCTGGCAACTCGCGCTACGAAGCCGCCCTTTCCGATCCCGACCCGAACGTCGTCTGCTGCACGGTGACCGGCGAAAAGGCGAAACCGCAGTGGTGCGTGCCGCTGCAGAATATCGAGAACACGGCGCTCATCGAACGGGCGATCCTGGAAAACACGCGCGACCAGATTTTCGAAACGTCGTTGCTCGCGGTTCGCGACCTCATCGCATGATCTCCGGCCGTCCCGACCTCGTCGTGGTCAAAGACGATCAGGCTCTCGCGCGCGCCGTGGCGGAGCGCTTCGTGATCGCGGGCCGCAACGCGATCGTGCGGCGCGGCCGCTTCAATGTCGCGCTTGCCGGCGGCTCGACGCCCAAAGCCGCCTACACGCTCGTAGCCACCGCGTTCGCGGACGCCGTCGACTGGCCGCGCACGCGCTTCTTCTTCGGCGACGAACGCTGCGTACCGCCGGACGACGATGAGTCCAATTACAAGATGGCCAAAAGCACGCTGCTCGACGCACTGCACATCGGCGACGACTGCATCTTTCGCATGCGCGGCGAAGACGATCCACCGGCTGCCGCACGCGCCTACGCGGACATTCTGCGCGGCGAGCTCGGCCCCGAGCTCGCGTTCGATCTCGTCATGCTCGGCATGGGACCCGACGGTCACACGGCATCGCTCTTTCCGGGCACGGACCCAACGCTCGAGGACGCTGCGCTCGTGCGCGCGCCGTTCGTCGAACAATTCGGGACGCATCGTATCACGCTCACGCCCCGCGTGATCAATGCGGCGCGTGCGGTCGCTGTAGCGACGGCAGGCTCGTCCAAAGCTCAGGCGTTATACGCGGTGCTCGACGGGCCGCGCGATCCAACGCGCTATCCGATCCAGATTCTCGAGCCGCAGCACGGCACGCTGACGTGGCTCGTCGACGAAGCCGCGGCCGCCGGGCTGTCCCGCTAAAAAAGCGCCAGGCCTCGCGGCCCGACGCTCCGGGAAAGGCAGCGCGGCAATCTTAGCGGTTGCTCGTCTCCGCCGTCGTTTGCGATGCGGCGAGGGACTGCAGTTGTCGTCCGAAGCTCATGAAGAGGCCGTCGACGGATTGGCGCTCCTGCTGCGAGTTCGACTCCTGCGAACGTCGCTGTTCGCGCACCCGGCCCTGGCCAAGATCGAAGTTGTCGTAATGTTCAGCCGCTCGACCGGTGCCGAGGTATCGGCCCTGGTCGTCGAAGTTGACGGTAAACTGCCCGGCGTTCGGATCGGTGTTCGTCGGCGCACCGACGAAGGGACCAGGAATCGGAGCGACGGTAGCCGCAGGCGGATCGGCGAGCGCGGCTACGGGCAACGCAGCCGAAGCGGCCATCAGAGCCATCGCCATCGTTGCCTCGCGTAACGTCTTCATGATCGGGAGTCACTCCTTTCGAGCGTACAATCCGTATACCCGACCAGGAGACTCCTCTACCGCGTAAGCGGGCCGACTCTCACCGCGGGCGGCGTCACTTGTGTAAGGGGTACGGAAGCGCCCCTTGCGGTGCCGTCCCGAGCGTTTGCACGTCGACCCCGTTCTTGGAGAGGATGCTCCCGGAGACGCGGTCGATCTCGACGAGGGCGTTCTGTACGTCGGTCTGCGCTTGCAGTTCGCGGTTGCGCTGGTTTGCGAGCTGCACTTGCCGCTGCAGGACCAAGTACGTCGTGGAGACGCCGGCTCGAAATTTGCGCGCCTCGCTCGCCGCAACGCGCTCCGCAGCAACCCGTCCTGCGGTCGCCGCGATCAAACGCGAACGCGCAGAGCGGTACGCTTGCACGGCGTTGCGAGATTCGGTTTGGACGCGCTGCACGAGCCCGAGTTCCTGCGTGAGCACCTGGCGGCGCTGCTCGAGCGACGCGCGGTAGCTCGCCTCCGCGGTGCGATTGCGAATGGGAAAGCCGAGCGTCGCCGAGATCTGGTAATCCGGATACTTCCCTTCCAGCGCGCTCTTGTACGAAGCGCCCACGTTTCCGACCGAACCGGGGAACAACGGCGTCTGGAGTGCCGACCCGTTGACCGGAACGATGGGCAGCGTTCCCGGCGCGGCCGCTGCGTTCGCTCGCGCGATGAGTTCGTTGAGCGCGATGATTTGGCCGCCGATCACCGAGAACAGCGGATTGTTGCTCAGTGGGGTCGGCTGCCCGGCGAAGCCGTTCTCGGTCACGCCGAGGTTGAGATCGATCTGCGGCTGTGTGAGGTCGCGATCGTAGGCGACGTTGACGTCGGCCGTTCGCAGGTTATCGCGCAGCTGCGCGACTTCCGGCCGGTTTTTGAGGGCCGCCGCAATCACGTCGCCGAGTGCCGGCTCGAGCGGCGGTTGGGCGCCGACCGGTGTCGTCGGCACGAGGCTGGCGGTCCAGGCGGGATCGGCTGGATCGCTCAAAATCAATTGCTTGAGCTGGTTCTGGTATGTGGCGACGTTCTGGATGGCCGAATACACGCTATCCTGAAACTCATTGACCTGTTCGTCGGACTCCGCAACGTCGACGGGCGCCGCTCGGCCGCGACGCACGAGCCGCGCGTTCGATTGACTCTGCGCCTTCGCTTGACGTAACGCGTCCTCTTGGATCGCGACGTTCTTCCAGGCAGCGAGGAGATTATCATAAGCGACGGAGACGTTGTCGATCGTGTTCGAAGCGGTCAGGAGGGCGTTGTCCGACGAGAGGTCGGCGTTGACGAGCGCCAGCTGAATTTGCCGGCGATTCTGATCGATGGCGCGGCCGCGTGCGAGCGGCTGCGTAAACGTTAGGGCGAGCGCCGTCTGGTAGTACGGCTCGTAGCTGTTGACCGTCGTATTATTGTCGACACGCTGCGCCGACGTCGTGGCGCGGAACGAACCGCCACCGCTCGTTTGACTCGAGAAGCCGGCCGTCGCGCCTTCGGTGATGATCTGCGCCGGGCCGCCGTTCGGCCCGCTTTGGAACGACGAGATCGAGGGTTGCTTCTGATACGAATATTCGGGTTGAAGCTGGAACTGGAGATCGTACACGCCTTGCGCCGCCACGATCTGGTAGCCGGCGATCCGGCGATTCGATTGCGAGACGGCGAGATCGGTATTCCGGCTCAGTGCCATACCGACGGCGTCCGGCAACGAGAGGCCGACGAAGGGCTCGGCATTCCCGGCGATCGTTCCCGCGGGAAGCGCCCCCCCTCCCGGCGGCGGGGACGGCAACACCGGCACGGGCGGCAGCACGAGTTGCGTGTTCCCTTGCGCGGTGGGCGTCGCGAGCAGGGCCGGGGTCGCGGTCGGAATGGGAGCCGCAGGCCGAACCAAAAAGCCCGAGCCCGGTGTAGCCGGCGCGCCCGGTGCGGTCGAAGGGACCGGCGCCGGAATGGGCGTCGCGGGGACCGGCAACAGCGGCGCGGGCGTAACGACCGCGATGAAAGTCAGGAGCGCGAGCAACGAGCTACTTGACCTTCACGGACGTTTCGACGGAGAGGCCGGGGCGCAATGGATAGTCACTCAACTTCCCGTTCTCGACGCGATCGAAAAGTATCCGGATCGGCAGGCGCTGCGTCACCTTCACGAAATTTCCGGTCGCGTTTTGCGCCGGCACCAAACTGAATTTATTTTGGGAAGCCGGTGAGAGATCGTAGACGTGTCCCACAAATTTGACGCCCTTATACGCGTCGACGTTGATGTCGACTTCGTTACCAACGCGCATGTGTCCGATCTGCGTCTCTTTGTAATTCGCGGTCACATAGACGTTGTTCGCGGGAATGATCGTAAAGAGCGACGCCCCCGGCGCGACGGTCTGTCCGACTTCGGCGTTCTTTTGGCCGACATAGCCCGCGAGCGGTGAAAAAATTCTCGTGTAGGACAGGTTATCGCTTGCGGTTTTGAGCTGCGCGCGAAGCGAACCGATCTGCGCCTGCTGCGCCTCGGCTTGGGCGACTTGCGTCGACACGCGCGCGGGTGCGTTGCTTTCCTGCAAGCGGCCTTGCGCCGTCGTCAGTTGTGCCTGCTGGACGCCCACCTGCGCTTGCGTGCTCGACGTCGAATAATATTGCGCGCCCAGCCGCTGGTTCGCTTGCGAAAGTTGGGCCTGAGATCCCGCGACATTGGCGAGCGCTTGCGAATAGGTCGACCGCGCCTGTTCGTAGGTCGCGCGGTCGGCATCGAGATTGGTCACGGCGACGTCGCCGGTCGAAACGAGCGACTGCGTTCGCTGCAGGTCGGCATCTGCGCGACGCAGGTTTTGGAGCGCGCCCGGAATCCCGGCCTGCGACGCGCGCAGCTGCGCGCGCGCCGCATCGACCGCGGCCTGCGAGACGGCGATCTGCTGTTGCGCCGAGCGAGCTTGTTCGGCCGCACTCGTGATGCCGGCCTTGGCCTGGTCAATCGAGCCCGCGGCCTGTAGGTTTTGCGCCAGCTGCGTCGCACGGGTCAGATTGACGTTTTCGCGTGCCGCCCGCGTCGTCGCGCGCTGCGCATTGACCGCCGCGGCGGCCTGCTGATAGCGATCGCGTTCGTCCGCATCGTCGAGCTCGACCAAAAGCTGCCCGCGGCGAACGAGTTGGTTCGTGTCGACGAGGATGGCGCGCACCCGCTCTGCAATCTTTGGCGTGATCTGAATTTGGTCGGAATCGATCGTCGCGTCGTCGGTCGTCTCGTGCGTCGTAGCGTAGGCGAGGTACTGGATACCGTAGACGATCGCGACGAGCAGCACGACGATTCCCAAGATGATCAGAATCAAGCGCGCCACGGGACTCGGTCCGCTGCGTGCCTTGACCGCCGTATCACCGTCGCGCGTGCCCGCCGCCACCGCGGGCGGCGCGCCTTGCCGGGTGCCTTCCATTAGTTCGCTCGCGCTCCGTTCAAGAAGATTTCGATCATCGTGGTCACCGCTTCGTCATCGCTCGGCTCGCCAAGCTGCGCCCAGAGCTGACGCGCCATGACGTATGAAAAAAACATCGACATGAACACGCGAGCGAGCCAGTCGGGATTGCCGCGCAACGCTCCGGATTCGACCTTCCCCGCAAAGTACCGCGTCAGCCGTTCCTTCGTTGCCGCAGGAGCCCGCCACGCGCACAAATGACCCGCGGGATTGGTGATCTCCTCGGCCATCGCCACCTTGATGAGGTCTTCCTTGCGCCGCATCACTTCGATCGCCGAACATCCCAGCTCACGCAGCTGATCTTCGATCGCCGGCAGCCGTCCGAGCGTCTCCAGCGCCTCCTGGATCTCCGATCCGCCGTTGTAATGGTCGAGCATGGCCGTGATCAGTTGCTGTTTCGTGCCGAAATGCCGGAAAAGCGTTGCTTCATTGACGGCGGCGCGCGTCGCGACTTCACGGGTCGTCGTACCGCGACTGCCCTTCGCGGCGTAGAGCCCACGCACGGCCGCCAGAATCCGCAGTCGCGTCTCTTCGACGCCCCGGTTCGCGGAATCGGCGGCGCGCAGCACTAGCGTTTGTCGCGCGTGAAGATGCTGTCGTCGATTGCGACGTTCGTACGGTATTGCGAGTACGTTGCATCTGCGGCGGCGTGGACGAAGGGAATGCGAATCGTCGCGTGCTGCTTGGAGAGAACGTCGAATCCGCCGACGTTCTGGTACTCCTGCGACATCGCGATGACGCCGCCATTGTAATAATGCCATTCCATCGCATCGATGCGCCACTGCGCGGGATCGACTGCGACGTCCTCATGATCGATCATCCCGCGCACTTTCTGCACGAGTCGGACCACGACGTCGCGATGGCCGTTCATGTTGCGCTCACCAGCGAAGCTCATCTCGAACCGGCGCGGCCAGCTCGTGGGGTCGTCGATATCAGAGTAGACCTTTTCGAACCCCGCAGCATAAGACGGTACGCGATCGAAAACGACCTCGAAATTATCGGGACGCTTGAAATACGTCGTTCCGGCAAGGTGTTGCGCCGCGTAAGGGAAGCTGCGCAGATGCAGTGCGACGTCGACCTGCGCTTCGTACGAATGCATCGCCGCGTTCTTGGCGACGATGTTTCCAACCATGTCCCCCGGTGAAAGTTCCGGTGCCGCCGAGGCGCGGCTTCCGAAGAGCGCGACGAGGCCGAAGAGCAATCCGACGAGGCCGGCGACGAAGCGGCGCCCAGGGATGCGCGTACGCCGCAGCGGCGGCGCGGCAGACGCGCCGGCTCCCCGCGCTTCGATCGTGAAGACCTTGTCGAGCGCCGTGATGCGGAGCGTTTCGAGGATGCTCTTGCGTTCGGCGCGGAGCGCGACCGTCGCGCCCGACTCCCGCGCGTCGCGCAAGATCTCGATCAGAATCGAGATGACCGCCGAGTCGAGAATTCCGACGTCGTCGATGTCGACCGCGACGGCTCGCGCACCCGCTGCGATGGCGCGCGCGACCTCGCCCCGGAGCGCATGCAACATCTCCGGCGAGAGCGGTTTTGAGAGTGAGAACGTGCGTAATTCAGCAGAGCCCGACACGGGTCGCCCTTCCGATTCAAGTAGGTACTTGCACGCGGACTCTACCACGGCCGGCAATGCAATGCAAGTGCATGCTTGCATTTCTGCGCCTTGACCGCGGAAAGCGTCGCTGCGCTGGCAGTGTCGGCCGGGCTAGCCGGGGCGTCGATCGCGATCGCGCCGCTCGACGACCCGGGCGTGCCGCCGGTCGCGCTACGTGCGCAGGCCGCGATCTATCCCGCCAGCATGATCAAGGTGCCGATCGCGATGGTTCTCGCGGGACTCGTCGACCGCGCGGCCTACCGACTCGACGACAAAGTGCGCGTCGACGCAGCCAACCTGACGGCCAATGACGCGCCCTCGCCATTCGTCCCAGACTTCGTGGCCGAACTCGGCGCGCTCGGCCGCGCGATGCTCTCACGCTCCGACAACGTCGCAACCAACGTCTTGATCGACGTGCTGGACCGGGACAGAATCACGCGGGCGTGCGCTGCGCTCGGCCTCGGGGCCACGGCCGTGCGCCGCAAGCTCTCGGGAGCCCTGCCGCTCATCGCGGACCCGGGCGCAACCGGCCGCAACGCGTTTCCCGCTGCCGACGCAGCCCGGCTCTTCGAGCGCATCGCCCGGGACGTGGAGAGGAAGCCGAGCTGGGTCTACGATGCGCTGCTCGGCCAGATATGGAACGACCGGCTCTCGCGCGGTTGGGGCGCCGGCGACCGCTTCGCGCACAAGACCGGCGAAACGGACGACACCGCGCACGATGGCGGTATCCTGACGCTGCGCGACGGCCGGCGCTTCGTCATCGTCGTCTACACCGAACGCCCGTCCAACCCGGAGACCGACGCTCGCTTCGCCACCTTTGCGACGGCGCTGCGGCCGCGCCTGGCGCGGCTCACTGTCCCTGCCAATCGGTGAAGGGCAGCGGCTTGCGATACGGCGGGCCGGCCTCGATCGTCACGTCCGTGTGTTGCGCGAGTTCGATCTTGCGCGGATCGCCACGGTAGGGCGCGCCATCGACGTAGACCCGCAGCGCTCCCGGCGAGGATTTGGCCGGTCCGGCGGCCGTGCGCGAGAGCGGCTGACCCCACACGTCGAAAAAGTTGCCGAGCGTAAAGGCCCGGAAGAGCGGCGCTTCGATGTGAATGATTCCGTCCGGCGTGTGCGTGTGAATCCAGTACAGACACGCGCCCGTAACCGGCCGGCCGACGTCTTCGGGAATCGGAACCGAACGGCCGCTCTCGAAGAGCGCGAGATGCTGGTGAATATGGAAGACCGCGCCCTCCGCGCGATCGCAGCGGATGCCGTCGATCGTCTGACCCGTGGGGACCTCGCCGGCGGCGGGCGCGGCGAGCGACACCACGAGCAAGATGATGGACAAAGAGCGCATCGATCGCCTCAGTTCGTCGCAGGCGCGGCGTTTCTCTCGTAGCGTTCGAGAATCTCGCGCGCGAGCGAAACCGCTTCGTCGCGAACCGCGGCGGGAGCGACGATCTCCGCTTGCGCGCCCCACTTCATCGCCCAACGCACGAACTCGCTCGGGTCGGCGACGTCGTAGGCGATCTCGACGCCGCCGCCCGGAAGTTCCGAGATCGCGCGCTCGCGCACGACGCGATCCGCACGCGCCGCCCGGGCGACGACGGGCGAGTAGCGCACCGTGACGCGCAGCGCGTCGCCCGAGTAGATGCCGCTGACCGAGCGCGCGGCGAAACCTTCGATATCGAAGTCGTCGGGAATCGCGTAACGCTGCGGGGCGATCCGCACCGCCGAGACGTTATCGAGGGCGAACACGCGCTTCGCCCCGCGCCCGCGATCGTGCGCGACCGCGTAGACGCGGCCGCCCGAGACGACGAAGCCGTACACGTCGACGTGGCGTTGCGAGCGTTTCCCGGATTTGTCGACGTATGCGAAGCGCACGCTTTGGCGCTCGCGCTGCGCCTTCTGCAAGGTCTCGAAGATCGCACTGCGCTCGCCATCGAGATGCGGATCGGCGAGATGCACGCGCACGGCGGGCTTGGCCGCAGCCCGGTTCGCGCCGGCACCGGCAACCGCCGTAAGCTTCTGGGTGACGTCCTCGATCGAAGCGCCGATGTTGCCGCCGAGCGAATTCGCGATGCCTTTGAGCGCGAGCAACCCAAAGAGCTCGCTGCCCGAGAGCTCGAGACGCCGCAGCGAATACCCCGCATCGAAGCCGTACGTGCCCGAGTTGCGATCGTACCGCCAGGGGAAGCCCGCTTCTGCCAGCGTGGCGAGATAGCGCCGGATGCTGCGCGTACTGGGCGGCTGCTCCGGATCGATCTTGGTCTTGAGCGTCGCGAGCGTGTAGCGCCCTTCGTCGATCGCGGCGAGCAACCGTAAGAGCAGCGCGAGCTTCGGTGTTTTGGCTATCGGAAACCCATTAGGCGGTTGCGACCGCGGCGGCGCTCTGCAGGCCGAGCTCGGCCGTTGCGATCTCACGCATCTTGTACTTCTGCACTTTGCCCGTGACCGTGAGTGGAAAGCCGTCGACGAAGCGTATGTAACGCGGGACTTTGTAATGCGCGATGCGGTCGCGGCAGTACGCGCGCACGCCCTCGGCATCGAGCTCCGCGCCGGGGCGCAGGACGATCCAAGCGCAGATCTCTTCGCCGTAGCGTTCGTCGGGGACGCCGATGACGGAAACGTCTTCGATCGCGGGATGGGTGTAGAGAAACTCTTCGATCTCGCGCGGATACACGTTCTCGCCGCCGCGAATGACCATGTCTTTGAGCCGGCCCGCGATGTTGACGTAACCCTGCGCGTCCATCGTCGCGAGGTCGCCCGTGTGCATGTAGCGCGCCGCGTCGATCGCCTGCGCCGTCGCCGCGGGATCGTTCCAGTACCCGAGCATGACGCCGTAGCCGCGCGTGCACAGTTCGCCCATCGCGCCCCGCGGAACGACGCGGCCGCCTTCATCGACGACTTTGACCTCGACGTGCGGGTGGACGCGGCCGACGGTGGAGGTGCGCTTCTCGAGCGGATCGTCGAACGTGGTCTGCAGCGACACGGGCGACGTCTCCGTCATGCCGTAGCAGATCGTGACTTCGGGCATGTGCATTTCGGTCTGCACGCGCTTCATGATTTCGACCGGGCACGGCGATCCGGCCATGATTCCCGTGCGCAGCGTGCTGCAGTCGAAGCTACCGAAATCGGGCAGCGCCAGTTCCGCCACAAACATCGTCGGAACGCCGTACAGCGCGGTACAGCGCTCGCGCGCGACCGCCTCGAGCGTGAGCCGCGGGTCGAAGGTCGGCGCGGGAATCACGAGCGTCGCACCGTGCGAGACGATTGCAAGCGTGCCGAGCACCATTCCGAAACAGTGATAGAACGGTACGGGCACGCACACACGGTCGGCTTCGGTGTAGCGGCAGAACTCACCGATGAAGAAGCCGTTGTTGAGCACGTTGTGGTGCGACAGCGTCGCGCCTTTGGGGAAGCCCGTCGTGCCCGACGTATACTGGATGTTCGTCGCCGCGTCGAACTGCACGGCGCCGTGCCGCTGCGCGAGCGCGGCCGCGTCGACGTTGCGCGCCGCGGTACGGACGTCGTCGTAGCGCATCGCACCGGCGAGCGGCGTCGCCAATTCGTCATCGCCGAGCAGCACGACCATTCGCAAATCCGGTAAGTCGGACCGGATCTCCGCGACCAAGCCGACGTAGTCGCTCGTCTTGTAACGCGCCTGCATGAAGAGTACGCTAACGCCGCTCTGCCGCAGCGCATACGAGGCCTCCGATGAGCGGTACGCCGGATTGACGTTGACGAGAATCGCTCCCGTCTTCGGAACGGCAAACTGCGCGACCGTCCACTCCGCGTTATTGGGCGACCAGATGCCGACGCGGTCGCCCGCGCGCACGCCGAGCGCCATGAGGCCGCGCGCGATGAGGTCGGTTTCCTCGCGCAGCGCGCGGTACGTCAACCGGACGTTCTGGTGCACGCTGACAACGGCTTCGCGTTCCGCGAACGTCTCCGCGATGCGATCGAGGTGCGCGCCGAGCGTCTCGCCGAGCAGCGGGATGCCGCTGATGCCGGAGGCGTAGCTGGACTGCTCCATGGCGGCCCATTCGCGCGGCGGGCGGGGCTCCCTGGCGCAGCGGGCACGTCGGCGAAACATCGCCTGCACGGCAACGCTACATCCTGATAACGAACGCCAAGGAGGTTCGCAGCATGATCAAACCACGTACGCCCTACCAGCGCACCGGAGAACCCGAACGGACTACGGTTCGTCTCCCCGCTACCGAACAAAACTTCGGCGGTTGGGGTCCGCGCTTACGCTTGTAACGCAGCGTGGTCAGTCGGGATCGGCGAAGAGCATTTCGAGGTCTTCGCGCGTTAGCGCTTTCGCAAGCGCGCCATCGGCCTTGATGATGTTGCGCGAAAGACTCGCCTTGCGCTCGGCGAGCGCGCGAATTTTCTCCTCGACGGTGCCGGCCGTCACGAGCCGATACGCCGTTACGGCGCGATGCTGCCCGATGCGATGCGTCCGGTCGATGGCTTGCCGCTCGACGGCCGGATTCCACCACGGGTCGTAGAGCACCACGTAATCCGCCGCCGTCAACGTCAACCCGACGCCCCCCGCTTTGAGCGAACACAAAAACAGCGGCGGACCGTCGGCCCGCATGAAGCGCGCGACTTCTTCCTGGCGGTCCTTGTCTTTCGTCGATCCGTCAAGATAACCGTACGCCAGACCGCGCTTGTCGAACTCCGCCCGCATGATGCGCAGCATCGATGCGAATGCGCTGAAAACGAGCAGCCGGTGGCCACCCGAAAGAACTTCATCGACGGTTTCCAGAAACGCATCGAACTTCGCCGACGCTTCGGGTTCGTTGCGATATTCATCGAAGAGCAAGCCCGGATGCGCGCAGATCTGGCGCAAGCGCGTGAGCGCCGCGAGCACGTGCACGGTCGCACTCTCGATGCCACCTTCTTCGACAATCGCGAACACGTCGCGCCGCGCCGCCTCGGCGACGCCGCGATAGAGCCGGCGCTGCAGCGGCGAAAGCTCGCACGCGAGCGCGACTTCGGTGCGCTCCGGCAACTCGGGAGCGACGTCCTCTTTGGTCCGTCGCAGCAAGAATGGTTCGAGCCGCGAACGCAACGTCGCCGTCGCCGTCTCGTCATTTTCGGAGATCGGGGTCTCGAAGCGGCGGCGAAACGACGACTCGCTGCCGAGCAACCCCGGCTCGACGAAAGCGAAGATCGCCCACAGGTCGCGCAGCGAGTTCTCGACGGGCGTACCCGTAAGGGCGAGCCGGTGTTCAGCGTGGAGCGCTCGGACGACGCGCGCGATCTGCGACGACGGGTTCTTCGCGTTCTGCGCTTCATCGAGAATCAGCGTCCGGAAGTGGTACTGCGAGAGTTGCGTGGCATCGAGCCGGGCGAGCGCGTACGACGTGATCACGACGTCGGCATTCGCGATCTCCTCGTAGCGCGCGGCGCGTTCGGTGCCGGAGTGGAGACGCAGCGTCCGCAGCTCCGGTGCGAAACGCGTAATTTCGCTTTCCCACGTGTGCGTGACCGATGTCGGCGCGATGACGAGCGAGGGTGCCGGACCCTCGAGTATCTTACGGCGCATCAAATAACTGAGGACCTGAAGGGTCTTACCCAGGCCCATCTCGTCCGCGAGGATACCGCCGAATCCGAACTCCGCGAGGTACGCCAGAAAGTCGAGCCCGCGCTCCTGATAACCGCGCAATGCACCGTTCGTGAGCGGCGGCGGCTCGACGATTGGAATCCCTTTGAAGTCGCGCAGCTTTTCGCGCATGCGTTCGACTTCGGCGGGCAGCGAGACCGTACCGAAATTGTCGTGCAGTTCGTCGCGCAAGGCGAGCAGCGCGGCGAGGCCGCTCCGCCGCCGTTCTGCCAGATCGGTAATGAGCTCGTTGCGCTGGCGAAGCTTTTCGACGTCGACGAGCTTGCCGCGCACTTCGGCATACCGGCCGCTGCTCCCGAGCAACGCCCCCAGTTCGCTCGGCGTGAGCGCATCGCCCGAGCCGCTGACGAAAACGTCGACTTTGAGTTCGAACCAATCGGCGTCTTCGCCCGACCGTTCGGCGACGACGTTGATATCGAGATCGGTTTGCCCGCGAACGAGGTCCGTGAGGCCAGGGTCGAGCCGGCGCTCGAAGTCGTCCCACGTCGGCAGCGTCTCGCGCACGAAGTTCGCGGCGCGGTCGGCGCCGTGCAGCGCGAATCCGTCCGTCGAGCGCGGCACGAAGCCGGCCTCGATGAGCCGCGCGCGGATTGCCGCGGCGCGGTCGTTCGTGAAGCGCACGAAGCGCTCGCCGTGCGGTGCGATCGTGCCCAGCCGCGCGTACGGCGCGCGCGCTCCCGTGGCCCGGTCGATGAAGGTCACGTTCGCGACGAGCGCCCCGGCGTTCCAGCCTAGGGCCAGCTCTGCCGATGGGTCGGCTGCATCGACGATGCCGAGCGCGCTGCGATCTTCGGGCGTGAGAAACGGCGCGACGCGCGCGATCGTCCGCGGCGAGGGCGGCTCGGCGAACACATCGCCGTTGAGCGACCGCGCCGCGTCGATCGCTTTCTTGGCATCGAAGCTGCCGTCGACCAGAAACGCCGCTCGCGGCGTCGCGATCCAGGGCGGCGGCCCGTCGAGCAAGAGGGCGTTTGCCGCTGGAATCCGGGCGCCGTCGACGCTTTCGAAGAGTGGCACGAACGCGCCACCGCGCCGCACCGCGCGCAGCGCCACTCCGCGCAAGTCAATGCGGAACTCCGGCAGTTCCGAGGGATGGCGAGCCGCCGCCGGCTCCGGATCGAAGCGCAGGCGCGGGTGACGAGCCAAACGGAACAGCGCTCGGGCGAGCGCCCGCGGCGCGGTGCGGCCCGTCGCAAACGCTTCGAGCACGCTTTCGTCGCGCAACAGTTCGCGGTCGAGCTCGTCCCAATCGTCGATCGGCGTCGCATCCATCATTGCGACGACGGCTGCCGCGTCGCGAACCGCGCCGCGCAACCGCGGCGAATCCAAGATCAGCGACGCCGCGAGCGTCGAGCCATCGGGTGATGAGAAGACAGGCCACACGGACCGCGCGCGCACGCCTTTGCTCTCGATGCGCGGCGCGGGAAGCCAACTGAGATCGAGTTCCGGGGCTGCGCGGTCGATCTCTTCGAGTTCGGTCTGAGAGCGAACGGCTTCGAGCGTCGCGACAACGTGTTCGCAAATGCCGCTGCCGCCGCACGAACAGACTGCGCGGAGCGCAAGAGGCCCCGTTCCCGTTCCCCATTCCACCGCGACGTCGCGCATGCCGCGTGGATCTTTGACGGCCGCCTCGAGCTTGAGGTCCTCGACGGCTCGCAAAACAACGCGCTTGGCTTCGACGAGCTGCAAGGCGACACGGACCAGATCGCGCGCGAACCACGAGCCGATCGAAGCCGGCAAGCGCGACCGCCAGGTGGCGAACGGAGTCAGAAGCGTGCTCCGGCCCGTCGGCCCAACGGAGCGGTGCCTGCGACGCTAAGCATCGCAGGCACCGTGTACGAGCTTGCGCTCACTCCGATCAGTTGACCGTGAGTTCCGGCGACGGCGCCGCGGGGGGCTCGACCGACGGAATCTTCGAGAACCGAAGCTTTTCGGGATTGTCCGGGTTCACTTCGGCGAAGATGCGGTCGCCGGCCACGAAGGCACCCTTGATGAGCTCCTCGGCGAGTTCATCCTCGACCTCGCGTTGGATGGCACGCCGCAGCGGCCGCGCGCCGAATTGCGGATCCCAGCCCTTACGTGCGAGGAGCGCTTTCGCATCCTCCGAGACCTCGAGTTCCATCTCTTGCGCCTTGACCTCGCGAATGACTTTGGCGAGTTCGAGACCGACGATCTCTTCGATCTGCTCCCGATTGAGCTGATGGAAGACGACGACTTCATCGACGCGGTTGAGGAACTCGGGCCGGAAGGTGTGCTTCACCTCATCCAAGACCTTGTTCTTCATCCGCTCGTAGGCTGCCTGATCTTGCTCGTTACTCGATTTTTGCGGACGGAAGCCGATGTCGGTCGTCGTCTGCATCCCCGATGCGCCGACGTTGGACGTCATGATGATGACCGAATTTTTGAAGTCGACGACGCGGCCTTGCGAATCGGTCAGACGACCGTCCTCGAGCACTTGCAAGAGGAGGTTGAACACGTCGGGGTGCGCCTTCTCGATCTCGTCGAGCAGCACGACGCAGTACGGACGGCGCCGCACGGCTTCCGTAAGCTGACCACCCTCTTCGTAGCCCACGTATCCCGGAGGCGCGCCAACGAGTCGGCTGACCGCGTACTTCTCCATGTACTCCGACATGTCGATGCGGATCATCGACTCGGCGTCATCGAAGAGATACTCGGCTAGGCTACGCGCAACTTCTGTCTTACCGACGCCCGTTGGCCCGAGAAAGATGAACGAGCCGATGGGGCGCTTGGGATTTTTGAGCCCGGCTCGCGAGCGCCGAATGGCGCGCGTGACCACTTCGATCGATTCGTCTTGGCCCACGACGCGTTTGTGCAGTTGCTCCTTCATCGAGAGCAGCTTCACCGTCTCGGCCTGCGAGAGTTTATCGACGGGAATTCGGGTCCACGATGAGACGATGTAGGCGATATCGACTTCGGTGACTTTGATCGTCTTATCGGCCTGCGCCTTACGGTCTTGCCACTCTTGCTCGAGCCGCTGCTTTTCGAGGCGCAGCTTCTCTTCGCGGTCGCGGATCGCAGCGGCTTTCTCGAACTCTTGCGATTTTACGACCGCTTCTTTTTCGGCCTTGACCTTGCGTATCTGATCTTCGACTTCGCGCACTTCGGGCGGTGGCAAGGTCGCTTGCAGACGCACGCGCGAGCTCGCTTCGTCGATGAGGTCGACCGCTTTGTCGGGTAGGAAGCGATCGGAGATATAACGGTCCGAAAGCTTCGCTGCGGCGACGAGCGCTTCGTCGGTGATCGTCACCTTGTGATGCGCTTCATAGCGGTCGCGCAGACCCTTGAGGATTTCGACCGTTTCATCGACCGAGGGTTCGCCGACCATGACGGGCTGGAAGCGGCGCTCGAGTGCGCTGTCCTTTTCGATGTGCTTGCGAAACTCGTTGAGCGTCGTTGCGCCGATGCATTGCAGCTCACCGCGCGCGAGCGCGGGCTTGATGATGTTGCTCGCATCGATGGCGCCTTCGGCGGCGCCCGCGCCGACGAGCGTGTGCAACTCGTCGATAAAGAGGATGATCTCGCCCGCGGCGGCCCGGATCTCGTCCATCACGCGCTTCATGCGCTCTTCGAACTCGCCGCGATACTTCGTTCCGGCGACGAGGCCGGCCAGATCGAGCGTGATCACGCGGCGTTCGCGCAGCGGCTCGGGCACTTCGCCCTTGATGACGCGCTGCGCGAGGCCTTCGGCGATCGCGGTCTTACCGACGCCTGGTTCGCCGATCAGCGCCGGATTGTTCTTGGTCCGGCGAGCCAGAATTTGGATGACGCGCTCGATCTCGCTGGCGCGGCCGATGACCGGGTCGAGCTTATTGTCGCGCGCGAGGGTCGTCAGATCGCGGCCGTACGCATCGAGCGTCGGCGTTTTCGACTTGCCCTTGGGGGCGACGGGCTGGCCTTCGGCGCCCAGCAGCGACGTCGTTTGCACGCGGACCTTCGCCGGATCGACGCCGAGGTTCGTGAGCACGCGCGCGGCGACGCCTTCACCTTCGCGAATGAGACCGAGTAAGAGGTGCTCCGTGCCGATGTAATTGTGATTGAGCTGACGGGCTTCTTCGAAGGCAAGCTCGATCACGCGCTTGGCGCGCGGCGTGAAGACCATCTCCTGCTGGACGGTCTGGCCGCCGCGGCCCACGATCGCTTCCACCTCTTGGCGAACCTTGGCGAGGTTGACGCCGAGCGTCTCGAGCACTTTGGCGGCCAGACTCTCGCCTTCGGAGATGATGCCGAGCAAGATGTGCTCGGTCCCGATGTAGTTGTTACCTAGACGCTGCGCTTCTTCCTGAGCTAGGACGATGCTGCGTCTCGCTCGCTCGGTGAACGGTTCCCACATTGACATACTGATTAAGACTCCCTAGTCCGCCGGCCGACGCCCGTGCGCACGCTGCGTCTCGACTTGCCGATTCGGCGTGTATACCCTTTGTCGTCAAGTCGAAGGCGGTCCGTCGTGTCCGGACATAACAGCAGGTGCGAGGCATGAAGTTTCGTCGTTTGAGAAGGGATGAGCACGTCGCTCACATACTCCACGAGGACACTAGTACGTAAGACGACGTAGTATTTAGTATGAAGCAGTCTGCTAAGAATGGGCGCGTAAAAGCCGACGAGCACGAGGCGGTGCGAGCCCCCAATCAGAGCTTCGCGGCCGGCGCGGAGCGTAAGAGCACGGTCGCCAAAGTCTCGCATACGCTCAGCGTGGCGCTCGCCGAACGGCTCGAAGAATTCGCTTTCTTTCAGCGAATCAGCGAGAGCGCCGTCATCGAGCATTCGCTCAACGACTTCTTCGCCGCAAGCGACGACGATATGAAGCTCGGAGAAATGCTGCGGAGCGGCGGAGCCGGTCGCCGCCGCAAGAGCTAACTCTTACGGCGCAGCGCGGCCCCGGCCTGGCGCAGACGTTGCCCGAGTACGACGTCCTCGTCGTCCGAGAACAACTCACGTAAGGCAAATTCGATGACGGCGCTTTCACTGATGCGCTCTCGAAAGGCAAAGTGGCGTAAGCGCTCGGCCACCGCGGCGTCGAGGGTGTGGGAGACCGTCGAGATCTTGAGCGGCTTGCGAGCCGCCAGGACCCCATCGCCGGCGGCTCCGTCCGCGTACCCGTCCTTCGCGTAGGCTCGGCCGTCGGCTAAGGGTGCCGCTGATTTTTTCGCAGGCCGCGCGGCCACGAATTTGCCCAACATCTTACTGGAAGCCATCTCAATTGGTGCTATGAACGACGAACTACTCCTGCGAAGGGTCCTACCGAGCCCCCGCTAAAGCTCCCGGATGCTTGGTCTCATAGCTCCGGACAATTTTGGCCTCGCTTGACGGCTGTCCTCGCGGCGGACGCCCGCACTGGAACCCGCCTGCCACGCAGCGAATCATGCGCAGTATGCCGACTCAAGAAGAAATCCGCGAAGCACTCAAAGAGGTTGAAGATCCCGAGCTCCATATGGGAATCGTCGATCTCGGGCTCCTCTACGGCGTCGAGGTGGCGGGGTCGCAAAACGAGGACGTGACCGTCACGATGACGTTGACCTCACCGATGTGTCCGGTCGGGCCGATGTTCAAAGCATCGGTCGAATCCAAAGTCTTATCGCTCGAGGGTGTGAAGTCGGCCCAGGTCGACATCACATTCACGCCGCCGTGGGATCCGCGCACGATGGCAAGCGACGACGCAAAGGTATTGCTCGGAATCTGGTGACGGACGCCTCCCCCCATCGGTTGAAAATCGACGCGCTCGCGGAGCGCCGCGCGCGGGCGCTCGCTCCCGCGGGCGAGGCTGCGAACGAGAAACAACGCGAACGCGGCAAGCGCACCGCGCGCGAACGCGTCGATGCGCTGGTCGATCCCGAATCGTTCGTCGAGCTCGACATGTTCGCGGCCCACCGCTCGACCGCGTTCGGCTTAGACGAGCGCGAATTTCTCGGTGACGGCGTCGTCACGGGGCGCGCGACGGTCTGCGGACGGCAAGTCTTCCTCTTCTCCCAAGATTTTACGGTTCTGGGCGGATCGCTCGGTGAAGTCTTTGCAGAGAAGATCTGCAAGGTGATGGATCTGGCCCTGCGCACGGGGTCGCCCATGATCGGCATCAACGATTCCGGCGGCGCACGCATTCAAGAGGGCGTCGTGAGTCTGGGCGGCTACGCGGAGATCTTTTGGCGCAACGTGCAGGCCAGCGGCGTCGTGCCGCAACTCTCGCTCGTCGCCGGGCCGTGCGCAGGCGGCGCGGTCTACTCGCCCGCCATTACCGATTTCACGATCATGGTCGAGGGCATCTCGCAGATGTTCATCACCGGCCCCGAGATCATCAAGACGGTCACGGGCGAAGACGTCACCTTCGAAGAGCTCGGCGGCGCCTACACGCACGCGACCAAGAGCGGCGTCACCGACCTCATCGCTGCGAACGAGGACGAGATGGTCGAAGCAACGCAGCGGCTCCTCTCGTTTTTGCCTCAGAACAATCTCGACGACGGCCCGCGTTATGCGTGCGACGACGACCCGGACCGACTGTGCCCCGACCTCGACGACCTCATCCCCGATGCGCCGAACAAGCCGTACGATATCAAAACGGCGATCACGGCGGTCGTCGACGACGGCGACTTCTTCGAGATCGGCGAACTGCACGCAGCGAACATCGTCATCGGTTTCGGGCGCGTGGACGGCGCCACGATCGGCATCGTCGCCAATCAGCCCAAAGTGATGGCCGGGGTGCTGGATATCGCGTCATCGATCAAAGCGGCGCGCTTCGTGCGTTTCTGTGACGCATTCAACATCCCGCTGCTCACCTTCGTCGACGTACCGGGGTTTTTGCCCGGCACGTCTCAGGAGTACGGCGGCATCATCAAGCACGGCGCGAAGCTGCTGTACGCGTTCGCGGAAGCGACCGTTCCGAAGATCACGGTGATCACGCGTAAGGCCTACGGCGGCGCCTACGACGTCATGGCGAGCAAACACATTCGGGCGGATTACAACGTGGCATGGCCGACGGCCGAGATCGCGGTGATGGGCGCCGGCGGCGCCGTCAAGACGATCTTCCGGCGCGAGATTGCCGAGGCCGCCGACCCGGCGGCGCGCGAAGCCGAGCTGATCGCCGACTACGAGCGGCGCTTCGCGAACCCGTTCATCGCCGCGAGCCGCGGCTATGTCGACGACGTGATCGATGCGAGCACGACGCGCCGCGCCGTCGCCCGCGCGCTGCGCATGCTCGCGGACAAGCGCGTCGAGCGCCCCAAGCGTAAACACGGCAACATCCCGCTGTAGCTGCAGGGTCCGGACGCGTCGAGGTCGTCTATTGAACGCCAATGGGCTTACTGGACGGTAAGATCGCCCTGGTTACGGGCGTTGCAAATCGCTGGAGCATCGCGACCGGCATCGCGCGCGAACTGCACGCGCATGGTGCAACGCTGGTCTTAACGTATCAGGGCGATCGCGTGCAAAGCGAAGTCGAGAAATTGGCGGCCGAGCTCGGCGGCAGTGCGCTGCCCTGCGACGTGAGCTCCGACGCGTCGCTCGCGGCGCTCGCCGCCACCGTGGCGGCGAAGCACGGCCGGCTCGACACGCTCGTACATTCCATCGCCTTCGTCAATAAGGAAGATCTCGCTGGGAAAGTCTACACGACCTCACGCGCAGGTTTCGCGCTCGCAGCGGAGATCTCGGCCTTTTCACTCATCGCGCTCGCAAACGCGCTCATCGAAGTCCTCGCAGCGGACGCGAGCATCATGGCGCTCACGTACTTCGGCTCGACCACGATCGTGCCGAATTACAATATCGCCGGCATCGTGAAAGCCGCACTGGAATCGATCGTGCGCTATCTCGCGTACGACCTCGGCGACCGCGGCATTCGCGTCAATGCGATCTCGGCGGGCCCGATCAGCACGGCGAGTTCGCGTCAGGTCAAAGACTTCAAGAAAATGCTCGACAAAGTCGCCGCCGCTGCGCCGCTGCATCGCAATATCACGACGCAGGACGTCGGACGCACGGCCGTTTACCTCGCCTCGGATCTCTCACGCGCCGTTACCGCCGACGTTCACTTCGTCGATGCGGGCTATCACGCGATGGGCATGTTTCCTGAGCCCGTGCCGGCGGCGACTTCGTGAGCGCACCGGATCCCGAAGAGTGCGCCGCGATCCTCGCGGCGCTCGAGATCGTCTTGGCCGCACGGACGCGCAAGGCGCAAGCCGAGGTGCCGGCGCAGCGGCCGTCGCGTTGGCGCGCCGCCGCGCGCGATTACGGCGCGTTCGAGGACGAGCGCCGCCGGTGAAACGGCTGCTCGTCGCCAATCGCGGCGAGATCGCGATTCGGATCATGCGCACGGCCAAAGAGATGGGACTGGAGACCATCGCCGTCTATTCCGAACCCGATCGCGACGCGTTGCACGTGCGCTACGCGGACGACGCGTTTCTGCTCGGAGCCGCGCCGCCCGCACAGAGCTATCTGAACGTGGGGCGCCTGCTCGACGTCGCCGCGCGCGCGAACGCCGACGCCGTGCATCCCGGCTATGGATTCCTCGCCGAGAATGCCGGCTTCGCGCGCGCGGTTGTCAGCGCGGGTCTGACTTGGGTCGGCCCCCACGCGGATGCGATCGACGCGATGGGCGATAAGATTCGAGCGCGCCAGGCAATGGTCGCAGCCGGCGTGCCCGTCGTACCGGGCGCAACGACGCCATTGGGGTCCGTCGACGACGCGCTGCGCGCGGCGCACGAATACGGACTGCCGCTCGCGCTCAAAGCGTCGGGCGGCGGCGGGGGCAAGGGTCTGCGGATCGCACGTACGCAGGACGAGATCGCATCCGCTTTCGCGACGGCGCAGCGCGAGGCGGAAGCGTACTTCAAGAATCCCACGATCTACGTCGAGCGCTATCTCGACAATCCCAAGCACGTCGAACTGCAGATCCTTGCGGACAAGCACGGTAACGTCGTGCACGTCGGTGAACGCGATTGCTCGCTGCAACGTCGTCATCAAAAGCTCTACGAAGAGACGCCGGCGCGCGTTTCCGAGCGCGTCCGGGAACGTTTGCGCGAAGTGGGCATCCGCGCTGCACGCGCGATCGGGTACGACAGCGTCGGCACGATCGAGACGCTCGTGTCGGGCGACGAGTTTTTCTTCCTCGAGATGAACACGCGCATTCAGGTCGAGCACACGATCAGCGAGATGACGAGCGGCCTCGATCTCGTGCGCGAGCAGCTGCGCGTCGCCGCCGGCGAACCGCTCGGGTACGGGCAAGACAGCATCGGCTTTCGCGGACACGCGATCGAAGTGCGCGTCAATGCCGAGGATCCCGCGCAGAACTTTCGGCCCGCTCCCGGAACGATTACGGCGTACCGCGAACCGGCCGGACTCGGCGTGCGCGTCGATGCCGCGGCGACGCAAGGCACGACGATTTCGCCCGATTACGATTCCCTGATCGCCAAGCTCATCGTGTGGGCGCCGACGCGCGACCGGGCGCGCGCACGGCTGCGTCGCGCGATCGACGAGTACCGCATCGCGGGCGTGCCGACGACGCTCGCTTTTCTGCGCGACCTGGGTGACGCGCCGGCCGTTGCGGAGGGCTCGTACGGGACGGCCACGCTCGAAGCGTTCGCGCAGACGTGGGTGCCGCCAGAGGACTCGGGTGAAACCGCTGCGACAGTTGCGGCCGGGGTCGCCTCAGAGGTCATCCGCGTCGAGGTCAACGACAAACTTTTTCGGGTACGGCTCATCGACGTTCCCGCCGCCCCGAACGCTCCCGCAGCGACCTCTCGCATCCCCGTGCGCAAACCGGCGAATCGCGAGCGCGGTTCGAACGGCCGCGCACCTGGCGGCAACGACGTCGTTTCTCCAATGCACGGCGTTATCGTCGAACTGCGCGTCGCAACCGGCGACGACGTGGCCGAGGGTCAAGTGGTCGCGGTCATCGAGGCGATGAAGATGATGAACGAGATTCGCGCGCACCGAGCGGGCTCGGTCATCGCGGTGCACGCTGCGCCCGGCGCGACCGTCGAAACGAACGCACCGCTGCTTACCTTGGAGTCACCGTAGAGGATTGCGCTTCGCTGAATCCGTCGCGTTTGCGCCTCCGGCGCAAGCCGCCCGTCGTCACCTGTCGGGCACTGCCCGACAGGCTCCTAGGCGCAGCTCGAGTCGCACGCTCGTTCCCGAACGCGTGCTCTCAATTGAGACGCGGTCGACGAGCGCCCGCATGATGCCGAGTCCGCGGCCGCGTTCGGGATCGCCGTCGAGCCGCCAGCGTCCACTATCGCGCACTTCGACGACGAGCCGCTGTTCGGCAACGTACGCGACGAGCCGCACCTTGCCGGACTGATCGCGGTACGCGTGTTCGATCGCGTTTCCCGCTGCCTCGCCCGCGGCCAGCAGAATGTCGTCGAGGCGGCCATAATCGAGGCGCAACCCTTCGAGAAACGCACGTAACGCACGCCGCAACTGCGGCGAGCTTTCGGGACGGGCAGGAAAGGCGACGTCGATTCCGCTCTCGACAGACATTCGGGAACCGCGTACGCGATCGATTCGGCCAGGCCTCTCGCGTGGGTCGAAGGGACCGTGTGCGTACGGGCGTAGTCGGGAACCATGGGACGCAACGGACGGGGCCGCTCGCAAGCGCGAACGGAGAACGGCAGCGGCATTCCGCTCAAAGCCCGTTACGACGCGGCGGACGGCGTCGCAGCGGCGCGGGCGTTGCCCCCGAGCGAACCGGGAGTGTTTCCTTTCGTGCGCGGCATTCGCACGGACGGCTATCGTGGCCGGCTCTGGACGATGCGCCAATACGCGGGATTCGCGACGGCCGCCGAATCCAACGCGCGCTACCGCTACCTCCTCGCCCGCGGAACGACGGGACTCTCCGTCGCCTTCGATCTGCCCACGCAACTCGGCTACGATTCCGATGCGCCGGTCGCGCACGGCGAAGTCGGCAAGGTCGGCGTCGCGATCGATCACGTCCGCGACGTGGAGACGCTCTTCGATGCGATCCCACTCGAAGACGTAACCGTCTCGATGACGATCAATGCACCGGCCTCGATTTTGCTTGCGATGGTGCTCGCCGTCGCACGCCGCCGCGGCCTCGCCTTCGAGCGGCTCGGAGGCACGACTCAGAACGACGTCCTCAAAGAGTACGTCGCGCGCGGAACGTACATCTTTCCGCCCAAGCCCTCGATGCGTTTGGTGACGGACGTCATGGCCTACTGCGCGCACAGCGTGCCGCAGTGGAACACGATCTCGATTTCGGGATACCATATCCGCGAAGCCGGTTCGACCGCCGTCGAAGAGGTCGCCTTCACGCTCTCCAATGCGAAGGCGTACCTTCGCGCAGCGCGCGATGCGGGACTCGCAATCGATACGATCGCGCCCCGTATCTCGTTCTTCTGGAACGCGCACAACGATCTCTTCGAGGAGGTCGCGAAGTTCCGCGCCGCGCGCGCGCTGTGGGCGCAGATTGTCCGCGATGAATTCGGTTCGACCGACGCCCGCTCGCAGATGCTGCGCTTCCACACCCAGACCGGTGGCTCGACGCTCACGGCGCAAGAGCCCGACAACAACGTCGTGCGCGTGACCTTGCAGGCGCTCGCGGCGGTCCTGGGCGGCACGCAGTCGCTGCACACCAATGGCAAGGATGAGGCACTCGCGCTCCCGACCGTGGATTCCGCACGCCTCGCACTGCGCACGCAGCAGATCATCGGCTACGAGAGCGGTGTCGCCGACGTCGTCGATCCGCTTGCGGGCTCGTATTACGTCGAGGCACTCACGAGCGCCGTCGCCGAACGCGCGCGCGCACTCATCGCAGAGGTCGACGCGCTCGGCGGCAGCGTCGCGGCAATCGAGAACGGCTGGATGCAAGGGCGGATCGCCGACTCCGCATATCGCGCGCAAGAAGCGATCGAACGCGGCGACGCCATCGTGGTCGGCGTCAACGCATTCGCCGAGCCGGACGCCGCGGGCCCCGAGATGGACCTGCAGAAGATCGATCCGGCGCTCGAACGCGAGCAAGTCGAACGCGTCCGCCGCTATCGTGCGGAGCGCGACGCTGCGGTGGTCGCCGCGCGCTTGGCGGGCGTTCGGGCCGCGGCCGAGGGGACGGTGAATCTCATGCCGCTCTTCGTCGAAGCCGTCGATGCGGGCGCGACGCTCGGCGAGATCTGCGACGTGTTGCGCGGCGTCTTCGGCCGCCACGTTACGGAAGCGATCGCCTGACGGCGCGCGGCAACGGGTGGACGATCGATCACGTGGCGCTCGTCGTCGACGACCTCGAGGCGGCGCTTGCGCTCTACACGCAAACGCTCGGCTTCGAGACGCTCTATCGCGAAACGGTCGACGACCAGGGCGTCGAGGCCGTGGGCATTCGCACGGGCGATTCCGTCATCGAGCTGCTCCGGCCACTGGACGCCGCCTCGCCGATCGCGAAATTCCGCGGCGACGCGCCCTCCAAGCTCCACCACGTCGCGTACCGCGTCGCCGACATCGCAGCCGAACTTGCGCGGCTCAAAGCGGAGGGCGTGCGGCTCATCGACGAGACGCCGCGCCGCGGAGCGCACGGCAACACGATCGCGTTTCTGCACCCCAAGAGCACGGGCGGCGTCTTGACGGAGTTGTGTCAGCGCCCTGCGCCCTAGCGAAAGCGCCGTGGCTGCGCGCGTTTGCCGCGGTCGCATCGATCGTCGTGTTTTGCATAGCGGCTTTGCCGGCGGCACGCGCCGATCCGCATGACGAGCCGATCGTCGCCCTTACGCCCGGCGCGATCGTAAGCGAAGATCTCACGCGCGTCTGCCGCGCGGGCTACGCGGGCAGCGTCCGGCCGCGCGGGCACTTTTGGCGTCGCCTCAGAGACGAAGCCTACGATCGATACGGTTTGCAGCGCGGTCATCGCAGTACGATCGATGCCGCCGGGCAGCGCCATCCCGCCTACGAGATCGATCATCTCGTCCCGCTCGAACTCCGCGGCGCGCCGAGCGACCTCCGCAATCTCTGGCCGCAACCGCTCGTCGCCGCGATGCAAAAGGACCGCATCGAAAACGACCTGCACGCGCTCGTGTGCAACGGCACGATGAAGCTAGCCGACGCGCAGCGTGCGATCGCCCACGACTGGAAGACTGCACTTCGCAACAGCACACCGAGGGCTTTTGGACGGCGCTATTACGGTTATCCCACCGGCACGAGTGCTCGCGGATTGGCCGGATCGCTAAGAATGCACACGGCGGGCTCGTAAGAAGCGCTCGAGCTTCGGACAAGGTCCGAGCCGATTGCCAACGGGCCGGGACTCGCCTTTCATCGCAATAAGCGTTAAGATCTGGTCGCGTAAGTGACTTCCGAAGACGCTAGGTGTTGTCGCCACCCCTCATATTCTTCATAAATCGATACATATGTAAACGGATATGATACATTGCGCCGAGTTGCTATCTCGGGCCCTGGAGCCGGACGTCGATCTGCGTCTCGAAGGTTCGATCCCAGGGCAATGTGATCGTTAGCCCGCCGTCGCGGTACTGCGGGTAGATCTGCGCGAGTAGTTGCAGGGCGTACGGCCAGAGATCGGCGCGGTTCTGCGAGGCCGCTTCGCGGGCGATGTACGGCAACAGCAGCGTCGTGTCGATGCCGCGGGTGCGTAGCGTCTCGTTGAGCTGCGGGCGGACGAACTGATGGAAGGCGTAATCGTCGACGTAGCGGTCGAGCATGAACTGCGCGTGTGCGCGCGCGTCGTAACGGCCGGCACGCCGTCCGGCGCCGGCGGCAATCGCTTCGGGCAGCGCGGTGCCGATCGTGTTGGCATCGGTATTCCACGAAGCGAATGCGTCGATCTTGCCGGCAATGCCCCGTGCGAGCAGCGCCTTCGTAAGCGCCTGCTGTTCGTCGCCGGGTTGGCCGCTCAAGAAGGTCAGATCGGCGACGGCGACGCTGCGTCCGGCCTTCACGTCGTCGTCGAGTCGCTGCTCGAAGGTGGCTTCGTCGGATGCAGACGTCGCGGCGACGCGCACCGCAAGCACGATATCGGCAGTGCCCGAAACGCGGTGCGCACCGCATGCAGCGATGATTTGCCCGATCGTCGTATGGATGGGAACGTACTCGAGGCGGTCGATCACCGCGCCGCCGCCCGGCCGCGAGTACATCACGTTCACGCTCGGCGACCAGCTTGCGTTGCGGGCGAACGCACGCGCGAGCATGACCATGCCGAGCTCGTCCGCGCCGGGCTCGATCGCCGCGCGATCGTCCAACTCGAACGCGGAAGCCGTGCGTTTGAGCGCCGCAACGTCCCGCAGATGCAGGCCGACGGGGCCCGCATCGTCCTGGCCGATCACGATCCGATCGTAACCGCCCTCGGCCGCCATCTGCAGTGCCCACTCGTCGACGTCGCGGTTGCGCGCCCGGGTGGCCAGATAAGCGTCCAGCGTCGTCGCGCCGATCCCGGCGCGTAAGCGCGCGGCCTTCGCTTCATCGGCCGCCGTTTGCGGCGGATCGGGCAGGTTCGCGTACGCCTGGAGTTCGTCGACCGTTTGGCCCGTTGCATAATAGTCGGTTGCCGGGCCCAGAGGCGGGACGCCGGTCGGTGCGAGGCGCATGATCGTGCCGAAAACGCCGACGAAGGGAATGTTGCGTTCGCTCTTGAGCTGCGCGAGGTCACGCAGACGCACGTACGCATCGGCGGCCGCGACGCCGGGAACGCGCGAGGCCACGAGCCCACCATAGGCGACCATATCGCTCGATGCGACGAGAGCGCTGACGCCGTGCGTCGCGTCACCGTGCAGCCAATCCGCGATCGCCTGCGTATCGCCCGGACGCAGATACGTACCGATGCTTTCGCGCGGCGGTGTGCGGACCGATTGGCCCGCAATCGCGCCGAGCATCACCGGCAGTTGATAGGTCACGGGCCGATCGTCGAGCGGCACGAATGCGATCGCCGGCGCATCGGCAAATGCGCGCTGCGGCGCACCGCAGGCGAGCCCGACTGCGAGGACAGCGACGAATAAACACGTTCGGCGGTTGCGCGAGAACCAGGCTTGCGCCACGAAGCCTTTACGCGATCACGGGACGCAGAAAACCGCCTGCGCCGTCGAGCAGCACCCGGGCCGTATCCGCGTCGACGCCTCGACGCGCCATCACGACCGCGACCTTGACGCTGCCGCCCGCTGCGGCGAGCAGCGACTCCGCACGTTCGGCATCGACGTTCGCGATCTCGCAAACGAGCCGGATCGCGCGCGCGTGCAGTTTCCGGTTGGTCGCAACGACATCGACCATCAAGTTATCGTATACCTTACCGAGGCGAACCATCGTCGCAGTCGAGAGCGCGTTGAGCACGAGCTTCTGCGCAGTGCCTGCCTTGAGCCGGGTCGAGCCGGCAATCGGCTCGGGTCCGCTCTCGATCGCGATCGTCATCTCCGCCGCGCCGGCGAGGGCGGAACGCGCGTCGCTCGAGAGCGCGATGGTCAGCGCGCCGATGGCCCGCGCCGCGCGCACCGCCGCGACGACGTACGGTGCACCCCCGCTCGCCGAGATGCCGACCACGGCATCACGGCTCGCGACGTTTCCACGCATTTCCGCTTCGCCCGCCGCCGCATCGTCTTCGGCGCCTTCGATCGCGCGCGCGAGCGCGTCCGCGCCGCCGGCAACGTGCGCGACGACCAGGGCAGGCGGCGTCCCGAACGTCGGCGGACATTCGGCGGCATCGAGCGTCGCGAGACGACCGCTCGTGCCCGCGCCCACGTAGTGCAGCGTGCCGCCACCGCGCAGGCGCGCGACGATCGCGTCGACCGCGCGCGCGACCGCCGGCGTCGCCCGTGCGACGGCCTGCGCCGCGAACACTTGCTCGCGCGCGAGCAGCGCGACGATGCCCCCGGCATCGAGCAGATCCAGATCGTGCGTCTCTGCGTTGACCGCCTCCGTCGAGGGCAGCATCACGCGGGCAACCTCTCGGCGAAACGCAGCGCCGCGAGCGCCGGTTCGTCACGCACGCGTAGGATCGCCGCGCCCGGTAGTTCGTTCAGCACGCGCGTCTCGAGCAGATAGCTCAGCAGCGAGTTTTCGCGCAGCAGACCACCTGCGAAGACGACGTGTGGCGACGACTCGTGCAAACCCGCCTGCCGCGCGGCGCCGCGCACCAGATCGCCGAGCTCTTGCGCTGCGCCTTGCACGATCTTCGTCGCAGCGCGATTGCCTTTACCGGCGAACGCGAGAATGCTCGGCGCGAGGCCGGCGATGCGCGCGACGTCGAGCGGCGCAGCGTACATCGCGCGCAGCAACGCGTCGCGATCGGGCGCATCGATTGCGCGCGCAGCGAGCGCCGTCGTTTCGTCCCGCGCCGCACGGCTATCGTAGACGCGCGCGAGCAGACGCATCGCGGCCATGCCGATCGCAAAAGCCGAACCTTCGTCTCCGAGCAAATAGCCGGCGCCGCCGACGCGGACGCGCGTGTCGCCATGCTCGGCGTATGCGACGCTGCCGGTCCCAGCCACGAGCACGATCCCGGAACCCTGCGCGAGTCCCGCGCGCAGCGCCACGCGCAGATCGTCGTCGACCGCAACGCGCGCGTGCGGGAACGCCTGCGCGAGCGATGCGTGTAGCGCATCGCGCACCTCCCGCCGGCCTGCTCCCGCCGCCCCGACGAAAAGCGCGTCCGGAGCGGCCTCACCCGCGACCGCGCGAATCGCCCCCAAGATCGCCGCGGCGGCGGCGCTCGCGCCGAGCGAGCTCGGATTGCCCGGTCCGCCGTGCGCGCTCGTCACGAACGCGCCGTCCCGCGAAAGCGCCGCGACCGTCGCCGTCCCGCCGGCGTCGACGCCGACCGCGATGCGTCCACTCATCCGGCGTCGTTCGCCGCGACTTCGTCGCGCATCTTCGCAAGCAGTGCACCCAGACCGCACGGCGCGATCGCACCGAGCACCGCCGCGTGCCGTGCGCCCGTCGCGGCCGGTACGTTTGCCGGGCGCCCACGCAACGTTTCGTAACCGAGCACGGCGAACGCGAGCGCTTCCTTCGCATCCGCATCGACGCCGAGATCGTCCGAGGTGACGAGCGGCGCGCCGTCCCGTTCCAAACGCGCCCGCAACATCGCGAGCAGTGTCGGATTGCGCGTGCCGCCACCGCTCGCAATGACGTCGGCGCCGGCCGGGGCGTACAGCGCGAGGCTATCGGCGATCGTCGTCACTGTGAACGCGCAGAGCGTCGCGCACCCGTCTTCGAGCGATTGCCGCGTGAAGAGATCGGCGTGCGCGTCGAGCAGTTGCGTCCCGAAGCGTTCGCGTCCCGTCGATTTCGGCGGCGGCAGCGCAAGAAAGAACGCTTCGCGCGCAACGAGTTCCTGGACCGCCCGCCCGTCGACGCTGCCGCGCGCCGCATAGATGCCGTCGCGATCGAGCCGCTCCACACCGCCGGTACGCGCGCGCACGAAGGCGTCGAGCAGCATGTTTCCCGGACCCGTATCCCAGGCGCGTGCGTCGCGCGGAGCGGCCCCGCTGCACAGCACCGTGACGTTGGCGATACCGCCGATGTTGAGGGCCACGACGTCGCGCGACGGCGACGCGAAGAGGAGCGCATCGACGTACGGCACGAGCGGCGCGCCGTGGCCGCCGGCCGCGCAGTCGGCCCGGCGAAAATCGAAGACGACGCTCGCATCGAGCGCATCGCGCACGAGATACGGATCGCCGATCTGCAACGTCTGCCGCGCTTCGCCGCGATGGAACGCCGTCAACCCGTGGCTCGCGACGTAGTCGACCTCGTCATACCCCGCGACGGCACTCGCGGCTTCTGCGAGCAACGCGCCGAGTTCGCGATCGAGCGCCGCGAGTTCGGCGCTTCCCGGCGCATGCGGCGGCAAAGCTGCGAGCAACCGTTCGCGAACGTCCGTCGTAAACGGTACGGTCGTAAACCGTTCCACGCGGGCTTCGTAACCGCTGCCGCGGGGCTGCACATCGACGTAGGCCGCGTCGATGCCGTCGAGCGACGTTCCCGACATCAAGCCGATCGCGCGCATGTTGCATACTCCTGGGCCGCGGCGTCGCAGACGGCCGCGCGAAGATCGCGCAGGTCGCGGCGTCCGAAGTACACCGCGTTCGTGAGCAGGACGACGCAGAGGTCGCGCACCGGATCCGCCCAGACCGAGGTTCCGGTGAAACCGGTATGGCCGAACGTCGAGCGATGCATCGCCGCACCGCACGAATTCCGGTCACTCGTCTTGAGCGCCCAACCCAAACCGCGCCGCAGGACGGCATCTGCGCCGTGTTCCGCGATCGCGGCGCGTGCCAGATCCTCCGGCAGCCCCCGGCACCGCCGCCCGCGCGCCGCTGCCAGGAAAACCGCGGCGAGTCGCGCGACGTCGCGCGCCGTTCCGAAGAGACCGGCGTGGCCCGCGACGCCGTGCATGAGAAAGGCTTTCTCATCGTGGACGGCACCGCGAACGCGGCCGCGCCACGGCTCCTCTTCGGTCGCCGGAATCGCCGCTGCAGCGTCGTTGCGCGCACGGAATCCGGTCTCCGAGCACTTCAGCGCCGCGAGCGTCCCCGCGACGACGGCCGCGAGCGAACGCCGGTGCGCGCGCGAGAGAAGAACGCCGAGCGCGATGAACCCAAGGTCGCTGTACACGACGCGTTCGCCCGGCGTCGTGACCAGCGGCCGCGCGAGCGCGTACGTTTCGACGCGCTCGTCGAAGAGCGTGCGAAAATCAGCGCCGGATTGCAAGCCGGCGGTGTGCGCGAGAAGCATCCGCAACGTTACCCGTGCGTGCAACGTCCGTCGCCACTCGCCAAGCGACGCTGCAACCGGTGCATCGAGTGCAAGCGTTCCGTCCGCGACCGCGCGAAGCGCCGCGGTCGCCACGTAGACTTTCGTGAGCGATGCGAGGTCGAAGCGGGTCGTGGGCTCGACGTCGCGCGCGCCCGGCGAATCGTCGAGCGTGCCATAGGCGCGCTCGAAGACCAGTGCGCCACCGCACTCGATGCGCAGCACGGCGCCGGTGTAGCGTTCACCGCACCCGCGCCGAACGATTTCATCGGCCCTCAACGCGCGACCGCTTCGAGCGCGACCGGCACCCGACCCGTCGCTGCAGCGCGTCCGACGAGCGCGTCGGCAAGCGCCTCGATATTCGTCACCTCGTCGCCGAACGTACACGCGACGTTACGGGCGCGCGCGAACGCGGGAACGTCGAAGGGTTCGAGCATCGAGACGACCCTCGCATCGGGAACGATCCCGAGCAACGCATCGATCGCGGCGAGCTGCGCAGTATGGAGTTGCGCGCGCCGAGCGAGCATGACGAGGGTGTGCGTCGGCTGCGCCTGCACGACTTGGGCGAGCCCTTCGATCATCGGGCCATCGGGATCCAGCGCGACGCGCAAGAGCTCGCTGCGCACGCGCCTACGTCGCAGCGCCAGATTGAGCGATGGCCGCTGGGCGGCGCTGCTCGCGATGCCGTCTTGCGAAGCACCTTCGAAGGAGACGATCGTTACGGGACGTTCCGCCGCGATGCGAAGCTCGCCGCGAACGACCGCGATCGCTCGCGCGGCCACGTCGCGCGCGACGTCCGCCACGCAGGCTTCCTCCATGCGGGTCAGCGTCTGCGCGGGGCGATGCGCGCGTCGAAACGCGTCGACGCGAGCGGCAGCTTCTGCCAAGCGTGCTGCGGGAAGCTCGCCGTCATGCACGGCGCGGACGATCCCGTCACGCACCGCTTCGGCGACCCCGAGATCGTGACTGACGAGCAACACGTCCGCACCTGCGCGCAGCGCGAGCATGGCCGCCCGCACGGTGCCGAGCCCGGCGGAGACGGCGCTCATCTCCAGGCTGTCGGTAAAGCACACGCCGGTGAAGCCGAGCTCAGCGCGTAAGAGGTCGCACAGAATGCGTGGCGACAGCGTCGCAGGCAACTCCGTATCGAGGGCCGGGACCAAAACGTGCGCCGCCATGACCGCCCGCGCACCCGCTGCAATCGCCGCCGCGAACGGCACGAGCTCGCGCGCGCGCAACGTCCGGCCAGCCGTTGCAACGACCGGCAGCGCGACGTGAGAGTCGGCGGACGTAGCGCCGTGGCCCGGAAAGTGTTTTGGTGTCGCGGCCACGCCGGCCGCTTGCAACCCGCGCACGAGCGCTGCGCCGAGCGTGCCGACGCGTTCGGGATCGTCCCCCAGGGAACGCGTACCGATGACTGTGCTGCGTGGATCGAGCGCGAGATCGAGTACGGGGACGAAGCCGACGTTCGCACCGACCGCCGCGACCGTCGTCGCAAGCGCCTCGCCCGCACGCTGCGCGAGTGCGACGTCGTTCGCCGCGCCGAGTCCCATCGCCGCGGGAAAGGGCGGATCGACGGCGATGCGCGCGACCCGGCCGCCCTCCTGATCGATGCCGATCGAAAGCGGCAGTTCGCTTCCGAGCGCCGCTTGTAGCGAACGCACGAGTTCGCGCGCGGCATCGCGCCGGGCGACGTTGCGGGCGAAGAGAACGATGCCGCCGGGCCGCAGCGCCCGCAGCCGTTCGAGCAGTGCGTCGTCGGCCGTCGCGCCGGGAACGCCGACGCAGAGCACGGATCCCGCGAGCGCTTCGAGCTCAGACATCGGCCGTCTGCGGTAGGCGCAGGCCGCGCGCATCGAAGGCGTGCACGCGTTCGGCGTCGATCGCGAATGCGATCGCTTCTCCGACGCGCGGCAATGGCTGCGTGGGCAATATGCGGACCGCGAGCGATCCGAACGAACCATCGACGTGAGCATAGGCATCGGAACCAAAATCTTCGACGGCGCGCACGATGCCGCGCAGGCCGCCCCGCTCATCAACGCGCACGGCATCCGCGCGCACGCCGATGCGGACGCCGGCACCCAGCGCCGATAACCCAATGCTTTCCGGCGTCACGAACGCCATCGCGGGCGAACCGAGAAACCCCGCGACGAAGGCCGTGGGGGGCCGCTCGTAGAGCTCGCGCGCGGCGCCGGCCGCCGCGATCTCGCCGTCGCACATCACGGCGACCGTTTCGCCGAGCGCCATCGCTTCGCTCTGATCGTGAGTCACGAAGAGCGTCGTGAGCGCGCGCGCGCGACGCAATTGCGCGACCTCGATGCGAAGCGCGGCGCGCAGCGGCGCGTCGAGACGCGCGAACGGCTCGTCGAGCAGCAGCACGGCCGGTTCCATCGCGAGCGCGCGCGCGAGAGCCACGCGTTGACGTTGTCCGCTCGAAAGTTCTCCCGGGCGCCGCTGCAACAGGTCGGCGACGCGCATGCGCTCTGCGGCGTCACGCACGATGCGCGCGACGTCGCGTGGCGCACGGCGCCGCGGCGCGTAGGCGATGTTTTCATAGGCGGAGAGGTGTGGGAACAGCGCGTCACTTGCAAAGACCAGTGCAGCCGCCCGTGCTTCAGGCGGCACGTGCGTGACGTCGCGGTCATCGAAGCGGACGCAACCGCGGTCGGCGCGTTCGAGTCCCGCGACGATCCGCAGGAGCGTCGTCTTGCCGCAGCCCGAAGGTCCGACGATCGCGAGACATGTGCCGTCCGGAACCTCGAGCGTCACGCCGCGCAGTGCAAACGCCGGAGGCGTCGAACGCGCGAACGTCTTCGCGATACCCTCGAGCGTCACACGAGCCACGCCAGAACGTTCGGAACGATGCCCGTGCCTTACTGTCGGGGCGAGCAGGCTGCTAGAGCAGGTGGATGAGCTGGGCGGTAAAGGTACTGCCCCGCTGGCTCATCAGCACGCGCACGTGCGCGCCTTTCTGAATGTCGGCAATCGTGTGGAAGGCGTTCCCCGGACCCTGGATGTTCGTGCTCGGAAGGACGACGATATCAACTTTCCGGGATCCCGACTGCACCGACATCGTGCCCGCCCGATAGTCGATCGCCACGACGGAGCCGTCGATCGTCCCCGCATTCTTGGCTTGCTCTGACCCCTTCGCCTTATCGCTCGCGGCCACGACGAGATTTGAATCCGGCCACGCGGAAGGGGATGCGGCGACGGACGCCACTGGCGCTGAGGCGAGCAGTACGGCGAACCCGAGGATGACGATTGGCGAGCCAGGCATGACGAATCCCTAACGAAGTGTAACGACCGGAGCGTTCCCCCGCAGCCGCGTCTCCCTCCTGCGGCCTTTCGTGTGAACGCGCGTTCCATATCAAATCGTGTAAGAACTTTCGACCGGACACTTTAGTAGCGAAATGCCTGGACGAGCGTCGTTCAGGCCTCCAGCTCGCGGCGGTACGCGTCGCGAACGGCAACCGAGAGGGCACCTGCATCCAAGGAAACGGCTCGCAGGTCTTCCAGCTCGGCCGCGTCGCTGCGCAGCACGCGCGCGAGACCGGCACGGTCGCCGGTCGCAGCTGCGCGCGCGACGCGGGCGAGGGCACGCAGACGCCGGACGGCGGCATCATCGACGCTGCGGCCGGCGAGCACGAGGCGCAGCGCCACGAACGCTTCGTCGGCGGCGCGCGCGCCCACAGCTTCGAAGGCACGGTAGAACGGCGCGGCGGCCGCCGCCTCCGATCGCTCCGCGAGCAGCGCAGTCACGACGTCCGGCTTCGAAACCGTTTCGCCCAGGAGATAGCGGTCGATCAGTTCGGGCACCATCGCCTTTAGCCGCCTTCGGCGACATTCCGGGCGCGCGCCGCCGACGGATCGCTTGACATTGCTGCGCCTTGTCGCTCGAAGCGCCGATCCCCTCGGGCCGACTGGTTTTAACGCTGCGTTCGCCTCGTGAATCGGCCACGTCCGCGAACGCATTGACGGGTACGCCGTGCACCGATATCGTGTAACATCCCTCCGCGTCACAGGCCGCGCCGTCCGGCGCGTAGAGGTTTCTTATGCCGTACATTCTCGCTCTCGATCAAGGGACCACGAGTTCGCGCGCCGTCGTGTTCGATGAGAGCGGCGCGATTCGCGGACTCGACCAGCGTGAGTTCCCGCAGTACTTTCCAAGCCCGGGCTGGGTCGAGCACGAACCGAACGAAATTTGGCGCTCCCAGTTAGAAACGGCGCAAGGCGCGCTCCGCAACGCCAATTTGAAAGCCGCGGACATCACTGCGGTCGGCATCACGAATCAGCGTGAGACGACCATCTTGTGGGATCGAAAAACGGGAGTGCCGGTACATAACGCGATCGTCTGGCAAGACCGGCGCACGGCCGACTCCTGTCAAGAGCTCAAGGCACGCGGTTTCGAAGCAACGGTGCGGGAAAGGACGGGCTTACTGCTCGATCCCTATTTCTCAGCGACGAAGATAAGCTGGCTGCTCGATAATGTGCCGCAGCTCCGCAGCCGCGCGGAACGCGGCGAACTCGCATTCGGCACGGTCGATACCTGGCTCGTTTGGAACCTTACGAACGGCGCCTCGCACGTCACCGACTACACGAATGCCTCGCGAACGCTGCTTTTCGATATCGTGCAGCTCGATTGGAGCGACGAGCTGCTTGAGCTTTTCCGTATCCCGCGGTCGTTGCTTCCGGACGCGCTGCCTTGCACGGCCGACTTTGGAATGACCGACCCGGCGTTGCTCGGCGCGCCGATCCAGATTGCGGGCGTTGCGGGCGATCAGCATGCGGCGCTGGTCGGTCAGGTTGGGTTCGAAAAGGGCCTCGCAAAGAATACCTACGGCACCGGCTCTTTCCTTTTAATGAATACGGGTACGGAAATCGTTCGTAGTAAGAACGGCTTGCTCGCAACGATCGCCTACGCCACGGAACCCCATCGGGCTACATACGCGCTCGAAGGTTCCATTTTCGTAACGGGTGCTGCGGTGCAATGGCTGCGCGACGGACTTGGCATAATCGCCGCCTCCGCCGACATCGAAGCGCTCGCCTCGCGCGCAGCCGATAACGGCGGCGTCTATTTCGTCCCAGCCTTCGCTGGGCTCGGTGCTCCGCACTGGGATCCCTTCGCGCGCGGCACGATCGTCGGCCTGACGCGGGGGAGCACCGGAGCCAACATCGCGCGCGCCGCATTGGAAGCTATGGCGTATCAAACCGCCGACGTGGTATGCGCGATGGAGGCGGAGGGTGCGCGGCTGGCGGAACTCCGCGTCGACGGGGGCGCAGCCGCAAACGACCTGACGATGCAGTTTCAAGCTGACGTTCTCGGCGTCGATGTGGTGCGTCCACGTATTGCCGAGACGACCGCGCTCGGAGCGGCGTACCTGGCCGGCATTGCCGTCGGCTTGTGGCGATTCGATACGGTCGTGCAGCAGTGGCAAGAGCAGCGACGCTTCCATCCGCGGATGGACGAGGCGGCGCGGCTCGACCTCCTGCGACACTGGAAGCCCGCAATAGAGCGGTCGAAGGGTTGGGCGCAGGCATGACCGTGGACCGCGGTGCGCTCATCGCGCAGCTAAGCGAACGGTTCGATATCCTCATTATCGGCGACGGAGCGACGGGTCTGGCACATCGAGCGCTACGCCTTGACGGTGTCGGAAGATTGGTCACTCCCTAAGCGGCAACCGTTTCTGTTCCTCGTAATACTCTAAAGTCGGCAGCGCCGTCGTCTGATCGTCCGTCGAGACGCGCGCATAGCCGATCAGACGCCGGTCTACGACTACGGGCCACCGGGCCGCCGACATATAATCCGCGCGCAACCACAGCGCGGTGCAGTCTTTCTCCGGCCTCTTTTCGATCCGCCACGCGAGGTCACTTCAGACCGCCGCTTCCATCTGGACGATCTCGTGCGTCGCAGGCTCAGGCACCGGAAGACCTTCAGCGCGCAACGCGTCGAGATGGTCCGCGATCGCCGCTGGAGCAGTTGCCAGCAGTTCCTCGCGCGTATCGGCGGCGAGCAATAGGCCCGGCAGGTCCGGCGCGGTCGCTGCCCACCCACCGTCGTCGCCTTGTTCAAGAATGATCGTGTACGTCATCGGCGCCTCCAGGTGCCGTCAATTTGCTTGAGGATCGTCGCGAGGGCCCCCCGTGAATGTCGCGGCTCCCGTGATCGGAGATCGAAACGGCGTACGTGAAATCGGGATGCTTATAGATGCGATGGCTTGACCGCGCACCCGTACGCATGAACCGCCATCCCTGGCTCTCAGCGTAGGCGATCACGTCGCGAGCCTTTACGCACCTTAATTTTATCACATGATTTTGACACGCCTTTTGAGACACGCAAAACTCTACCCCGCGCGCTTCTCCAGTATGTGCCGCAATGGAACGTTTGCGGGAATCGACTGCTTCTATGACCGCAAGCTACACCACCCGTTCCACCATCGAGGACAAGTGGGATTGTACCCTAGGGAATCAGGTCGCCAACGGTAATCGCTCCGTATGCTCGCACCCGCTGTCCTGAGCGTTCCGTTCGTGTACGAACGACATGAAATCGTGGTGTCCGTTCAAGTAAACGGACGAGGCCCGTTTTCAATGTTGCTGGACACCGATACGGACCCTCAGCTATCGACGATCGGTTAGTGCGTCGCCTTAAGCTCCGGCCCCTCGGGAAGGCTGGGCGCGACCAAGGCGTGGGAAGCGGCAGCATTCAAGTGACGCCCTACATATTATCGAGCGTAGCGATAGGGTCCGTGCAAGCTCATCGCATCGCGGCCCTAGGCAGCGATCTCGCACCGTTGGCCCATGCGTTCGGTCACCGGATCGATGGGGTAGTTGGACGGAGCTTTCTGAACTCTCGCATCGTTCAGATAAATTTTGTTCACCGGCAGCTACATTTCTTGAACGCAGCCCCGTCGTCTGCCCGGACTGCCCGCATCGGATATCTTTCAGAGGTAGAGCTTTATGACGTTACCGTGGGTAAAAAGCCGGCGACGGCGACGCTTGATACCGGTAACAGCCATTACGTTACCGTAAGCGGTCCGGGCTTCCATGCGCTCGGACTCGCGAGCCTCGCTGCGGGCGCGAACATTTCTTCGGCACATGGATATAACGGTGCGGCGGAGGTGCGCACCATACTTTTACCGCCTCTTCGGATAGCGGACGTGGACGTTGGATCGGTTCCGGCGTTGCTTTTTATCGATGCTACACAAGAAAAGGGAGAGCCGTACGTTAACATCGGCAACCGCGTACTCGAAAGATTCCATACCGTGACATTTGATTTCCGTCACAACGGTTTGTGGCTGGGAAGATAACCGGCCGCCAAGGCGTAACATCCCTCGGTAGCTCATTCCGAAATGACGTTTTCAGGATCTTTTGGGGTGGCTTTTGCGAAGCACGTTCAGTATGGGTGCCGCGCTTCGTACAGATCTCGTAGGTCGTGGGTGCGACCCACCTCCGCTAATTCTTCGCAGTCGGGCTTAGGAATCTTTACGGCTCCGGTCACGGTCGCGACGGAAAATGGAAGGGCTTAGGACCGCGGCACGCACGGCTTGCAATCGAAGCTGCCATTACGGTCGCGGAGTTCTTCGCGGAGACGTACTTGGAGCAGATCAGCGTTGCCAAGCAACAGCCGACCGACATTGCATGAGGCGTCCCGGAGACGGTTTTCACAAAGCTTGTGACTTCAAGAACAATTGTAAGCTTACTGATTCGGACAGCAGCTGCTTGTAACTTTTCATTGGCTGCGCTTTAGTCGGAACATAGATTTTCGGTTCGTCGCTGGGAGGAATGTGTTCTACGACAACTACTTCGTAAACGGGCGTATTAAAAGGTCCAAGTAGTTGAATGCGTGCCATGACGATTGCTTTGCCATCGTGTTCCTCGAGACGCACGACGCACTTGCCAAGATCCGTCGTTGTTAGATGATCGATGGGGCAATCGGCGATGAACGCTCCGCCAACGTAATGCAAGAAGCTTGGCGCCTCGCCGCGGGGCGCAATAATGATGTCGGTTACGAATGGCCGAATGGTGTGCGCGCCTAGAAAATAGACGGAAAAGCCGTAGGCGATCTTCGCAAGAACCTTCGACAGCTCAAATACTTCCATGTCGAGCAGAACCTTTTCGCGACCGGGATCGGCCTTTAAGAGCGCTTCAAAGAACGACTCGTCGGCTGCGGTATCAATTTTTCGAAAATCATGCTTGCGTAAGTAATCGGAATCATCTGGGTGCGGAGGCTTCAAGAAACGCGGAGCTGGGAACCGCGGCATTCGAAATGCGAGCGGGCAGTCTTTTGAGGGCACCTCGATCTTTTCTCGGCTCCAATCTTTTCGAAGGAGCTCGAGCATTAGCGTTTCTGGGCGGTCATGTTTTCTGCGCTTGCCGTACCATCCGAAGCGCTCACGAACCGCCCCAAGCGGACCTTGGAGAATTTGCCCCTCAGAGTAACCCGTCTTGCAAGCGCATTCCTGACATGATGCTTTCTTCAGCTCGATGGTGCCCTGCAAGCCTTCCGGCGCGATGTGCTCGTCGGTCAGTTGCGACGGATCAGACTGTCCGCAGTAGATGCAGAAGCCAATGGGCCGCCTAGGATAGTGATATCCGTGCTCCTCAATCGAGGCGGCAAAAACCGGCGAATCTTCCATCTTCTTCATTTTTCGACGTCATACTCGCTAAAGCAATCTTTTTAGCGAAGGCGCGTTAGCCAGTTACACGGCGTTGTATCGTCTCGAAAACAACGTGTGCGGGACAGTCTGGATGTCATTTTTGGGACGATCTGCATCCGCCTAATCAAAATGCTGGTTGAGCAGGTCGATCGCGGTTTGAGCGATAGCTCGCACCTCGCGGGCCTTGTCCGGATCAACGACGATGGCACGCAATCGACCTCGGAGCGCAGCGTTTTCGATTTCCTCGCGCGCCCACTCAGCGTAAGCTGCGGCGAACTCCAATGTCTCCAGCACGTCGAGCTGCGCGCCTACATAGTCCAGAGCCTCGCGCCGCGTCATTGTGCGCCGCGCCCAGGGCCACGCTGCGACGACGCGGCGTCCATGCGAGGGACGTTCAGGCGTCGATAATCGCGTCAAAATCGAGCGAGAGCCCCGCTGGTGCGCATCCGCGTTCGTACACCTCCCGCGTTTCGGGATCGACTGCAACCGCGTAAGTTGCACCGTACGAGAGTAATCTGTCCACCTTCGCAGTCGTGTCGCTCCACGCATCGGTCGCCGATCGGATCTCGATGACCACGACGGGGACGATCTTCCAATACGATTGCGCTCCCTCAGGCGGGACGCTTACTACTTGTTCGGGGCTCACCCATGATGCGTCAGGCGACAGCACGGCTCCAGTCGGCATGGTGTAGCCGGTCGACGCGTCTCCCGCTTTGCCACCGACGCGCTTTGCGTACCGGTCCAGCTGTGAGTGCGCCTCGCCGCTCTTGAAGCCGCCAGGTGAGAAATTCGGGCTCATGATGAGCGAGCCGTCGTCGTCCCGTTCAACCTGCCAGCCCTCGTTCTCTTCGGAAATCCGAAGCAAGTCATCATCCGAGATCGCGAGTCCGCGAACCGAGAACGCTGACGTGGGCTCTCCGACGTAGACCTTCACGCAATCACCTTCCTGATGAGCGAACGTTTCTTCGCCTTGAAAGAAGCTGCCTCGCGAGTTGTCAATTCGTGGGGCTGCCGGAGTCTGAGGGAGCTCCGAGGGTACGGGGGCAGGGTCCCCGCGGCGGATGGCTCGGCGCATGTCGTTCTCGGCTGTCTCTGCCGTCTGCCCGCTTTCGACCCGCCGAGAAGGCTTAGAAGGCATTGGGCCCGGGGCGGCGTCCAGTACGTTTGCGCGAGCACGGCTGCCGTAAGTGCGGGTCGTTGCGCGGCCCAGATAGATGGCGCAGGATTCGCAACGACGAGCGTCACTCCAAGCATACTGACGGCTAAACCGAGCCGCCGTCGCTTAGATCGGACTGATGAAGCGTTATCGGTTCGAATCTTGTGAGTCATACGTCCTCTCGTGCTCGATCATTTGGGAGACCACGATGCGTGTGCCTCGCTTAGCTCGGGTTATTTTCTTGCGGCTTCGCCGCACGCTCCGCGGGACTCGGTTCGGATTAAAATTCCCGAGTGCGCGCAATTTTGATCGCACTATCCGCCCCCCGTAATTTTGTTGCTCATCGGTACTCAGGCAGACGGGCCAAGTTGCGCGTGGCGGGTAGTTTCTTAGCTGCCGAAGACGTCGCGCGTAGCGCACCGCCATGAATCGAGCAGGTCGCCTCCGCTTTACCGTCACGCCTTCCGGCGTGTCGCGCTCCGCATTCGACTCTTAGGATGCTCCGCGTTTGGTGCTTCGGAAGGTGCCCGCCGGGATGCAACCCATGGATTGCCCAGGCCGCCGGAGGCCAGCATATGGGATTCGATCCGACCCATGGATTACTCCAAGCGCCGAATGACCAGTCGGATCAAATCCTACGGAGGCATCGCAAGGGGCGCGTCGCCTCCAGTTCCGCAGGCGACTCCGAGGGCATCAGCAGGTGCGTCGGCTCCGCCTCGGAACGCGCGCAAGCGCGCTGCCTCCGGCTCGTCGTCGACGTGCAGATCGGCCGCGTCGCCTTCGCGCCGCGGTCCACCGTGCGTCTCGTAAATCGCGTTGCCTCCGGCCATCATCGGCGTGCAGATCGGACGCAGCGCCGTCGCGCTGCGTCTTGCGACGTTGGGGGTACACTGTCGTGCCTCCGGCTCGCACTCGACGTGTAGACCGGACGCGTCGCCTTCGCGCCGCGTCTGGGCTCGCATCTCGTGTGCTTCGGGTTCGTTGCGCGACGGCCGTGCGACGCAGACTTGATGCGCCCGAAACTGGTGCGGGCGTGATACGCTGTGGGTGATGGCTAAGGCTCGACTCGAGCACGGCAAGATTGGATTGCGAACGCACGCCGCCGGCGCCGCAGCCGCACACGTCCGATACATCCTACGCGAGTCGGCGTGCGTGGCGGCGGTAACTCGCGACGAGGACGGTAATCGCCTGACGATGACGACGCCCGATCAACTAGCGCGCCGGCGCACCGACGCTTCAGCATGGCTCAGCGAATGCGAGCGGGGCGCTGCCCGAAAAGACGAGCGCGTTTGCGATACGCTGACTCTAACGTTCGCGTCCGATCTAGCGCGCGAGGAGCGCATTACCTCCTCCGCGCGTTCTGCGAAGACGTCACGCGCGGCCGCCTTGAGTATATCGCAGTGCTCCACGAGCGAAACGCGCACGTCATCCTACGCACCGCGATGTGGTGACGAACCGCCGCGTCCTGAACACATTGGACAAGGGCTCTACGCCTTGCTCGAGCGAGCCTGGCGCGACGTCGCTAAGCAGTCGGCTGGCGGCGGAGCGCTTTTCGCCGAGCGTTCATTGTCAGGACCAGAGCGAAATAGCGAGGCTTAGGCGGGAAATCTCCCCGCAAGAAGCAGTGCCGAGGGACACGCGAGTTGTCAACTCGCGTTCTGCTGGTTCAATCGGCGTTTCTCGGATCGGACACGTCTGCGAAACGCCCCCTCGATATGATGCTCCGATGCCAAACGATGAAGCGTTCCGCTTCGCTGCCCGGCGGCTCTATCCAAACCTTGACATCGAAGACGACGCCCACGTTTCAACCGCTCCGGACGGAGCCTTCGTCGCCGCGTGGATTTGGGTTCCCATCACGGAAGGCCAATGTGCCGACTCCCAACGCGACAAAAGGGGGTAACGAAAGGGGGTAACTGGGCTTGACCTCCTTTACGATATTGACCTATTTGACAACGGAAAACCCTTACTTTGTAAGGGTTTAAGTGGCTCCCGAAGTTGGACTCGAACCAACGACCCGCTGATTAACAGTCAGCTGCTCTACCAACTGAGCTATTCGGGAATGCTTTCCGGATCGCGCCTGTTACTTTTTCCAATCGAAGGCCGGACCGCGCGATGTGCGGCGCCCTTTGAATTCGCCGGCGGGCAGGTGTTCAACTAGACCATTGAACGCCCTTCTGTGCAACGGGTCGCGTCACAGCAGGATTCTCCTGCTACGATCCGGCGGAATCCATACGAAGTACGGCGACCATTGCAGTTCCGCGCGGTTTATCCGCGTCTTCAGCGTCTTCGTGGAAGGTTCCGCAGAACTCGGAAGTGCAACGCTACCGTCGCCGTGGTTGCTACACTGCTGATGACGCGGAACTCGTGAGTTGGTCCGTCGTCGGCCATACGTTCCAACGGACGTTGCGCTGGTCAAGAGAGGACATCGCGCGTTTCGCGCGCGAGGTTGGCGATGGCAACCCGCTGCATCATGACGAGTCATACGCCACGCGCACGCGCTTCGGCACGCTGATTGCGTCAGGCGCGCAACCGGTGGCCGTCTTGATCGCGATGTGCGGCTCGCAAGCGACGTGCGAATCGCCCGGGGTCGGTCTGGAGTTCGCGTTTCGGCTCGTGGGCCCGGCGAAGCCCGACGACACCATCGTGTTTTTGTGGAAGGTAACCGATGCCCAGTGGAGCGACCGGCTCGGAGGGACAGTCGTGACGTTGCAAGGCAACGCGGTCGGTAGCGACGGACGGCCGATCGTTACCGCGACCGCGAAAACCCTCGCCCTGGATGCGCTCTAGCCGATGCGCGCCTCGTCGCTTAAAACCAGCGCTTGATGCGGAAGTAGGTGAGCAGCGCGGTCAGCCCCGCAACTTGCGAGCCGACTCCGACGAGCCAAAAGGTTCGCGGCGAGACGATGTGGTTGACCATGAAACCGAAATTCTGTCCGAAAAATCCAGTGAGGTACGTCAACGGCAGAAAGATGGTCGCAATGATGGCGAGTTGCTTGGCAACTTCGTTCTGACGGTTCGCGACGAGCGAGATATGGACTTCGAGCGCACTATTGACGAGGTCGCGCGCCGAATCGAGCTGATCGATCACGCGAATGGCATGGTCGTAGACGTCCCGATAGTAGACGGCCCGGTCGCGCTCGAAGAGTTTGAGATCGCCGCGCACGAGCGGCTGCAGAATTTCACGGACCGGCACGACCGAGCGCCGCGCCTGATGGACGTCATTCTTGAGATCGAAAATTTCGCGCAACGTCGCGCGCTCGTCCCGCGACGATTCGAAGAGGCCGGTCTGCAGCGCGCCAATCCACTCCTCGAGCTGGTCGGAGATGGGAAAGTAACCGTCAACGAGGGTGTCGAGCAGCGTGTAGAGCAGAAAGCCGCAATCCAGGCCGAGTTCGCCATCATGCGCTTCCCAACGCTTCTCGACTTCGTCGAGCGCGTAGGCCGGCTCGTGCCGGATCGTGACGAGAAAACGGTGACCGGCGAAGATCGCCATCTCGTGTACGACGAGGTGCTCGTCTCGCCACGAGATCGGATGCACGACTAAGAACAAATAGTTGGGGTACTGCTCGATCTTGGGCCGTTCGTGAGGCGTTCGCGCATCTTCGATTGTAAGTGGGTGCAGATCGAATTCCGTCTGCAAGACCGTCATATCTCGCTCAGAGGGATCGATGAGATCGAGCCACACGAGATTGCCGTGCTCACCGATCGCCTCGCTGATAGCTGCGAGGTCGTGGAGGGGACCATGCCGCTTGCCGTCCCGAAACTCGACGCAGTGTTTGACGGCCGGGACGTCGTCGCGAGCATCGATCGCCATTGCACCGCAGTCCGACGAGCGCGAGGCCGCTTCCCGCTCGGCGCGGCCGTGCGCTACGTTCGAACGGTGGGACGGCCATGCTTGACGCGGCGCGTACACTAAGTACGTGAGCACGTAAGCCCCGCGCACCGCTCTGGTGCGCGAACGCGATCTTTTTCATTCACTGTCGATCGAGGTTTTTTCGCTCATGTCCACCCAGACGCTCGGCGTCTTCGGGAATCGCAGCTTCCGGCGTTTCTATGTCGGCCAAACGTTCAGTTACGCCGGCGACGGCCTGCGGCTCATCGCGATTCCGCTACTCGTCTACCATCTGACGGGCTCCGCGCTCTCGGTCGGCCTGACCTATGCGCTCGAGCTCGGCCCCTTCGCGCTCTTCGGACTCGTCGGCGGATCGCTCGCGGACCGGGTCGACCGGCGTGCACTCATGATCGGCGCCGACGTCGTGCGCTTCGCGATCCTCGCGCTCTTTGCGAGCGGCTACGCGTTCGGGTTCCTCACGATCGGTATGTTGTATGCGGGGATCGTCGTGATCTCGCTCGCGGCGGCGGTCTTCATGGGCGGCCAAGCCTCGGCCATTCCCTACCTGCTCGGCAAAGACCGCGCGACGCAGGCGATGTCGGCGTTGCTCGCTGCCGAGCAGACCTCGGAGATGCTGCTGCCGCCGATCGGCGGCGCATTTTTCGCGCTCGTCGGTCCGTTGCCGGCGCTCGCGATAAATGCCGCGACGTATCTGATCTCGCAAGCATCGCTCGCGCTCGTACCGACGCTCGGGCCCGAAAATCCAAGCGGCGCGCCATCGCCGCGCATCATCGCGGCCGACATTGCAATCGGCTTTCGGTTTCTCTGGAACGACCGCGCGATGCGAACCTTCGCCATGCTGTCGCTCGCGCTCAACTTTTTCGGTCTGATGGCGGGCGCGTCGCTCATTCCGTTCTTGAAACGCGAGTTCGGTGCGACCGATCTCGTCGTCGGCTACGCCTTCGGTCTGGGTGCGATCGGTTCGATCGTCGGGTCCTACGTTGCCGGACGCGTTCCCGCGACCTGGCCGTTCGGCCGCGTGATGATCGTCGCGTACGCGCTCGACGGAACGCTGTTCGTACCGGTAATGTTCACGCACAACCTCGTCGTTGCCGTTGCGTTTCTCGCCCTCACGAACGCGTGCGTGCTCTTCGAGATCGCGCAGATCGTCGGCTGGCGGATGCGCGTGATCCCGGCGGAGCTCGTCGGACGCGTTTTCGGCGTCGCACGGCTCATCGTGCTCATCGGAACGGTTCCGGGCGCCCTGCTCGGCGGTTTACTCGCGGACCGCTACAACGCACGCCTCCCGATTATCGTCTCTGGCGCCGGCTATCTCGCGCTCGCGCTCATCGTCGCCGCCTTCCCGGCCGTCCGCCGCGAGCGGCGCTAAACTGCGCGCCGCCGTGTGGATGAGACTTCTATGAGGAGTGCGAGGATCGACATGGCTGCGGGCGTTGTCCCAAACATAACGCTCACATGTCATTTCGCGGAAAATTACTATGCAGCATGCGACCCGTTTCCTCAAAGTCTTTCTCGTAGCGGCCCTGCTCTGCGTGGTCCCGGCGCCGTCGTTCGCCGCAGCATTTATCGGCGTTTCGGTCAACATCGGTCCACCGGCGCTGCCCGTCTACGTTCAACCGCCGTGCCCCGTCGCGGGCGAGCTTTGGACTCCCGGCTACTGGGGCTGGGGCCCGGGCGGATACTACTGGGTTCCAGGAACCTGGGTCGCGCCGCCGGCGCCCGGCTTGGTCTGGACGCCCGGCTATTGGGGCCGGGGCGCCGCCTATTACGCCTGGCATCCCGGCTATTGGGGACCGCACATCGGGTTCTACGGCGGCGTCAACTACGGTTTCGGATACTTCGGGGCCGGCTATGTCGGCGGCGGTTGGTTCGGCAACGTCTTCCGCTATAACACCGCGGTGACCAATGTCAACACGACGGTCGTCCGCAACGTGTACGTCAACAAAACGGTTGTCGTCAACAATTACAACACGACCGTCAACCGCGTCAGCTACAACGGCGGACCGGGCGGGGTCAAGGCCCAGCCGACGGCGGAAGAACAAGCTGCGGCCCAAGAGCGGCAAGCCGGACTAAGTGCGGCGCAACGTCGGCACGTCAATCTCGCGTCGCGAGACCGCAACTTGCTGGCCTCGGTCAACAACGGACATCCGGCGCAGCTCGCCGTCGACCATCCGTACGCCGCCGCAAACCGTCCACCCGACTTCACGCCGTTGCAGGCGCAGGATCGGCAAAGCGCCAGAAATCGGGTCGTCAGCGGCGGCGCGGGCAACGGTAGCTTCGCGCGCAACCCGTCACCCGCATCGACGGGCCACGCTGCGACGATCGTTCGAACAGGCGCGAGGAACCTCGCAATCCAGCGCCTGGGATCGCTTCGACAATCGACGCGGCATCGAGACGAGAGGCGCTGGGCCGACGACCGGCACGCAGCGGTACGCCAACGGCTACTCGCAACAAGCGCGTCCGCAGGGCTACTTGCAACAGACGCGGCCGCAGGGCTACTCACAACGCGCGCACTCCTCGCACCAAGCGCATTGCTGCGGCGCAAATCCAAATCGCATCGTTCGGCCGTAAGCAGTCTTTCGAGTCCGATTACCGTTGCAAAAAACGAGACCTTCGCTCTGCGAAGGCCTCGTTCGTGCAACGGCTGCGCCGTTAGCGTTAGCCGCGCAGGAGCGGCACGCTGTACTCGCGTTCGTCGCTCGATTTGAGGCCCGCTGCATCGCGCAACGCGTCCTTCTTATCGAGTGCTTCCCACGGCAAGTCGAGGTCGGGGCGACCGAAGTGGCCGTAGGCGGCGGTTTGCAGGTAGATCGGCCGGCGCAAGTTGAGATGGTGGATGATCGCGGCCGGACGCAGATCGAAGAACTCTTGCACGAGTTCCGCGATGCGTGACTCCTCGATCTTAGCCGTGCCGAACGTCTCGACGAGCACGCTCATCGGACGCGCAACGCCGATCGCATACGCGACTTGCACCTCGCAGCGGTCGGCCAGGCCGGCCGCAACGATGTTTTTGGCGACGTGGCGCGCCGCGTATGCCGCCGACCGATCGACTTTGGTCGGGTCCTTACCCGAGAAGGCGCCGCCACCGTGGCGCGCCATGCCGCCGTAGGTGTCGGCGATGATTTTGCGCCCGGTCAGTCCCGCATCGCCCTTGGGGCCGCCGATCACGAAACGTCCCGTCGGATTGACGAACATGCGCGTGTTCGCGTCGCGCAGCGACTTTGGAATCACCTGATCGATGATTCGCTCCTCGACCGTGCGGCGAATCATCTCGAGCGGGACGTCGGGATCGTGCTGCGTCGAGATCACGACCGCATCGACCCGCACGGGTTTATTGCCATCGTATTCGACGGTGACTTGCGACTTGCCGTCGGGCCGCAGCCATTGAATGTCGCCGTTCTTCCGCTGCTCCGCGAGCATGCGGGTGAGGTTGTGCGCGAGCACGATCGGCAGCGGCATCAGTTCGGGCGTCTCGCGGCAGGCGTAGCCGAACATCATGCCTTGATCGCCGGCGCCCGTGAGCTCGAACTCGTCGCTCTTTCCGGTCTGTTTGACTTCGAGCGACTTGTCGACGCCCATCGCGATGTCGGGCGACTGCTCGTCGACCGAGACACTGACACCGCAGGTCTCGGCATCGAAGCCGACGCTCGACTTCGTGTATCCGATGTCGGCGATCGTCTTGCGTACGATCTTGGAGATGTCGATGTACGTCGAGGTCGTGATTTCGCCCGCGATGTGGACTTGGCCCGTGATCACGAACGATTCGCAGGCGACGCGCCCCAAGGGATCGTCTTTGAGGATCGCGTCGAGTACGGCGTCCGAGATTTGATCCGCGACTTTGTCGGGATGGCCTTCGGTGACGGATTCCGACGTAAAAAGTCTGCGATACGCCAATTACGTACCCTCCGACCAGGACGCCATGTACTTCACCTGTTCGGGTGTCGGCGTATCGATCGTGATCTTCATCGCCGCGAGTTTGAGCGCGGCGACTTCTTCATCGATGTGCTCGGGAACCGAGTACACCTTCTTCTCGAGCGTCTTGTAGTTCTGCGCGAGGTACGCCGCCGCCATCGCCTGATTGGCAAAGGACATGTCCATCACTGCCGCCGGGTGGCCTTCGGCCGCTGCGAGGTTGATGAGCCGTCCTTCGCCGAGCACACGCACCGTGCGGCCATCGGGAAGTTTATAGGCGTCGACGAAGGGACGCGGGCGCTCTTTGCCCGTCGCCATCCCCTCGAGCGATTCGAGGTCGAGTTCGTCATTGAAGTGGCCCGAGTTGCAGACGATCGCGCCGTCCTTCATCGCAGCGAAATGCTCGCCCGCGATGACGTGGTAGTTGCCCGTGACCGTCACGAAGATGTCGCCGAGCTTCGCGGCTTCGGCGATCGACATGACCCCGAAACCGTCCATCGCCGCTTCGAGCGCTTTGCGCGGATCGATCTCCGTGACGACGACCTGGGCGCCGAGGCCCTTGGCGCGTGAAGCGACGCCGCGCCCGCACCAGCCATAGCCGACGACGACGACCGTATGACCCGCGAGCAGAACGTTTGTCGCGCGGATGATGCCGTCGATCGTCGACTGGCCCGTGCCGTAGCGGTTGTCGAACATGTGCTTCGTGAGCGCGTCGTTGACGGCGACGACCGGAAAGGGCAGGACGCCTTCCTTCTCCATCGCGTGCAAGCGAATGACGCCCGTCGTCGTCTCTTCGCAGCCGCCGATCATGTCGGCGAGCAGATGGTTGTGCTTGGTGTAGATCGTCGTGACGAGGTCGCAACCGTCGTCCATCGTCATGTGGGGCTTAGTCGCGACGACGGCTTCGATGTGTTTGTAATAGGTCGCGTTGTCTTCGCCCTTGATCGCGTGCGTCGGAATCTTGTAGTGCTCCGAGAGCGCCGCGGCCGCGTCGTCTTGCGTCGAGAGCGGGTTGGAGGCGCACAGCTCGATCTCGGCGCCGCCGGCTTGCAGCGCGAGCATGAGATTCGCGGTCTCCGTCGTCACGTGCAGACACGCGCCGATGCGCACGCCCGCGAGCGGTTTTTCCTTGGCGAACCGGTCGCGAATCTGCGCGAGCACGGGCATGAAGGTGGCGGCCCACTCGATACGCGAGCGGCCCTGATCAGCGAGGCTGCGGTCCTTGACGTCCCCCAGCGGCTTGTCGACGAGTTGCAAAGTGAAAACTCCTTAAACAAGTACCTTCGCGCTGTAACGACAGCGGAAGCGTTCCGCGCTGATCTTTGAAACAATCTAAAGCGATTTGGGTGGGTTCGCCAAAGGGCGCACGAACTCCCCAGGGTGGAGCTCGAAAGGTATCTCGCTGCCCTCGCTTCCGATGTCCCGACGCCGGGCGGCGGCAGCGCTGCAACGATCGTCGCGGCCAGCGGTGCGGCTTTAGTCGCAATGGTCGCTCGCATCACGCGCCGCAATGCGCGTTACGCCGCTAAATCGTCGCTGGCGGAGGATCTCATCGAACGAGCAGATGCGGTTCGCGCACAAGCGCTCGTTGCGCGCGAACGCGATGAGGCGGCGTACGCGCGCGTGGTCGAAGCGACAACGCTTCCCAAAACGACGGTGCCGCAGAAAGCTGCGCGCACGGTCGCCGTACAAGCTGCCCTCGCCGATGCGGCGCAAGCACCCCTCGAAGCGGCCCAGCTCGCGGCGCGCGTCGCGGCCTTGGCCGTGCGCGCGCTCGAACTTGAGAACGCGCCCCTGGCAAGCGACCTTGGCTGCGCGGCAGAATTTGCTGCCGCGGCGCTCGCGGCGTCTGCCTACAACGTTCGCGTCAATCACAAGTATATGAAGGACGCCGCCGCGATCCGGCGCGGCGAGGTCACGCTCGCAGGCTACGAGGCGGAAGTCGCGCCGTTCGTCAAGCGGGTGCGCTTTGAAGTGGCTCGTACGCTCGCACGCTGACGCGCGCTCGAATCGGCGTTCGCGGGCGCAGCGTCACGAGCGGCAACGTCGCGACGTCCCGGTCGCTCACACGCTCCAGCCGGACACGCTGCGCGATCGTCGCGATCGCGAGGATGCCTTCGGTCCACGCAAAGGCCTCGCCGATACACATGCGCGTTCCAGCGCCAAATGGAAAATACGCGAAGCGCTCCGCGGGGAGCGGCCGCAAGAATCTCGCGGGATCGAAGCGTTCGGGTTCCGACCAAAAACGCGGGTCGCGATGCGTCACCCACTGCGAGACGATGACGACGTCGCGCCGGCGCAGGCGATAACCGCCGATCGTCACGGCCTCGGTCGCGCGGCGCGCCGTGATCCACGCCGGCGGATAGAGCCGCATCGCTTCCGCGAGGAGCGCGCGCACGTAGCCCAGGCGTGACACGTCTTCGAAGGTGGGGGTGCGCCCGCCGAGCACGGCGTCCAACTGCGCCGCAAGTTCCACTTCGACGGCCGGATGACGTTGTAAGAGATAGAACGTCCACGCGAGGGCGTTTGCGGTCGTCTCATGACCCGCCAGCAGAATCGTCATCGCTTCATCGCGGATCTGCTGGTCGTCCATCCTCCCCTTCGTCTCGTCGTCGTACGCGGTCAGCAGCATGGAGAGCACGTCGCCGCGGTCGCGGCCATCGGCGCGATGTTCGCGTACCATGCGCAGCACGACCGCGTCGAGGGTCCGTTTGGCGCGCTTGAATCGCAGCGTGATCGGGACGGGTAGATGATCGAATACTTCGCTGAAGGGCAGCATCGAAGCGGGAAACGTCGCCATTGATTCGTTTAAAGCGCGCGATATCGCGTCCATGTCGCCGCGCAGGTCCGCGCCGAAGAGCGCTTGTGCCGCGATCTCGAGCGCGAGGCGGTTCGTCTCCCGATCGACCTCGATGATGCTTCCATGCTGCCACGACGCAACGCGCGCGAGTGACGCCGCGACCATCACGCGCGCGTAGTCATCGAGGCGCTTGCGATGGAACGCCGGCTGCACGAGCCGGCGATGCGGCAGATGCTCGGGTCGTTCCGCCGTCAGCAGTCCGTTGCCCAGGAGCCGGCGCATCCGTCGCGTTCCTCGCGCTTTCGAGAATGAACCAGCTTTGCCGACGAGGACTTCTTCGATGGCCGCAGGCTCTGCGGCAAAATACACGTCGGGGCCCACGATATTGTGAAACCGGACGATTGGTCCGTGCGTCGGCACGAGGTCGCGCAAGAACGCCGGCATCCGTGTGAATCCTTGCCGCGACAGCACGTGCCCCGGCAAGGTGGGCGGTTGTGGTCTCGATCGCTCCGCAAACATGCGACCATCCTCGTTCTCCATGAAATGCGGGTGGCCCCACCGTTGAGTCGCCCCGGTGCGCGATGCGGGGCGACAGAGGTCCACGGTGCGCACGCGGCTTAGCATTCGCATATGACTACGTTATCTCGCGCGCGGACGCTCGGCATCGTCGCCGCCCTGGGCCTAGGCGCTCCGCTTCTCACGCACTGCGCCGTCGCCGCGGACAAATTCGACCCGAACGATCTCAAAGCGCTCGGCGCGGCGCTCGCGCTCGAACGCGCGGCGCTGGACGCGTATGGCAAAGCCGTAGACGCCAAAACGCTTTCGACGCCCGTGATCGCGGTCGTCACCGGCTTCGTCGCCGATCATACTGCGCACCGCGATGCGTTGATCGCGGCGATCACGGCGCTCGGGCAAACGCCGGGCACCGATCTCGCGCCGCTCGATACGCCGACGCTGCAGAACGAAGCCGACGCGCTCAACTACGCGTATACGGTCGAACGGACGCTTGCGACCACACACCTCACGGCCGTGCCGACGTTTCGTAATCGCGACTACGCGAAGACGGCCGCCTCGATCCTGGGCGTCGAGACGACGCACGTAGCGCTGCTCGCCGAAGCCCTACGCAAAGGCAGCGCTTACCCCACAAGCTTCGTCTCGATGTAGAGAAGCTGCCCTATTTCAAATCCCGAGGAGATCCAGGAATGGGGTGATATCGGCGCGTTCGACTTCCATGCCGACGCCGCGAAGGTTGTACCGCGGATCGTGAAAGTCGGAGCCGGCGGTCATGACCAGACCGTAGCGAGCGGCGATGCCGCGAACGTGAGCGACCATGTTCGCGTCGTGCGTCGGGTAGAACGTTTCGATGCCGCCCAGACCCGCCTCGCTGAGCTCTTCGATGACCGACTCGTCGCGCAAACGTCCGGGATGTGCGAGCACCGCGACGCCACCGGCCCGGGCAATGAGCGCAACGGCATCCTGCGGCCGCAGGTACGTCTGCGGCACGTAGCCTGGCTTGCCGGGAACCAAGAGTTGCCGGAACGCGCTCTCGACGTCGGCTACGTAGCCCTTGGCGATGAGTGCCCGCGCCACGTGCGGACGCCCCAGCGCCGCACGTTCGCTGCCGGCGACCGCACGCACGTCGCTGGGCTCAATCTCGTAACCGGCCGCGCGTAACTGCGCGGTCATCCGCTCCGCGCGCCGCTCGCGCTGGTTGCGATTTTCCGCGATCGCCGAACCGATCTCGGCGGCATCGAGTGGAAAGCCGTACCCGAGCACGTGCACCTCGTTGCCGCGATAGGTCGTGTTGATTTCGATACCCGAGACGATCGTCGCCGCGCCCGCTGCGCCATCGAGACGCGGATAAGCGCCGAGCGCATCGTGGTCGGTGATCGAGAAAATCTCGACGCCCCGGGCCCGCATCGCCGCCGCGAGTTCCGCGGGCGTGAGGGTACCGTCGCTTTCCAACGTGTGCGAATGAAAATCGACGAGCACGCGTGCTTTCTAGGAGCGCGCGCGCGCTTTGGCCTTTTTGCGCGACTTGACGTAATAGACCAGTACGCGCTTTTCTTCGCGAAATCCAACGAGGCTGCGCTGCTGCTCGGGCTCGCGCAGCGCTTCGATCGCGTAGTCGACCAGTTCGTCGGCCGCACCTTCGTCGTCGAAGGCGTCCTCGTCGGCGGCCGGGCTTTGGACGAGCGAGGCGGCGAAGCGGTCGGCGAGCAGCGCAACGAGGACCTGCAGTTCGTCGCGCGTGAAGCTGCGGACGTCGCGCGTGATGCGGACGAAGCTCATGTCGGCGTCGCTTTCGCAGGCGACCGCGAGTGCATCGGGTTGCTCGCGCTCGTGCTCGAGGAGCGCCCGCACGTGCTCCGTCACGGTCTCGCGCACGCCGCGTTCGGTGCGCCGATCCAGCTTGCCGCGCAGCGCGAACGAGAGCACGAGCGTGCCGTCGGCCGGATGCGAGACGATCGTTGCGATCTGCGGATAGCGCACCAAGAGCGCGATGATGAGACCGACTTCATCGGACGCTTCACTCGGGCGGCTAGCAACGGAGGGGCGCATCAATCTTCTCGCGGGCGAACGGGAGGGGGGACGGGCGGGCTGTGTTCGCAGCACCGGCACAGGTCCCTTGGAGGAGTCTGGTTGCCGGCAACTGACCGGGAAGCGGCTGAACGGAGGCGAAGCGACGCACCTCAATGACCTTACGCCGGCTGGGGCTTGCGGTTCCGCTCGCCGTCCTCGTCGCCGTCCTGGCGCACGTGGTTGGCTTCGGCGCGGAACACGCCCCGGGCGCAGCCCATGCAGCCGGACTGTTGACGACGCTTGGGGTGGCGCTCGGGCTCGCGGCGCTCGTGACGCTTTTCGCGGCGGCGCTCCGAGCGGACCGTCGCGACGGCGCGTCGCCGCAACAAGACCGCTGGCTGCCGCTGTTCCTGGCGCTGGGCGGCGCGGTCGCTTACGGCGCGATCGAACTCGCCGAGGGGCATACGCCGCTCGGCGGCGGAGCCGGGGCGCTCGTCTCCCTCGTTCCGGCCGCAGCCCTCGTAAGCGGACTCGCCCGGCTCGCGTCGCGGATGCTCCGTCTCTCCGGCATGGCCCTCGCAGCTCTCGTACCGGCGTCTTCGCGCCGCCTCCCACGGTTCGCGCCGGCTTCGGCGCGCCGTCCCGCTCCCGCGGGCACTACGCACGGCCCCGGCGCCCACTTCGGGCGCGCTCCACCGACCCTCGCCTAGGGACTCGACCCCGTCGAGTCAGTTGCATCCGGCCTCGCGGCCAATCGCGCGTGGTCATTGTCGGCCGCGCCACCTTGCATCTAGTCGAGGAGACCTATGCGCCTTTTCCCGATGGCGGCCGTGGCCGCCGCGTTCGTGCTTGCCGCGAACCCCGCGTTCGCCGACACGTCCGGCCTCGTCCGCGGCACCGTTACCATCGGCGGTAAACCCGCCGCCGGCGTCGCCATTACCCTCACGCTGGCAGGCGAACTCGCTCACTTGCACGCGACAACGGACGCGGCTGGTGCGTTCACGCTCGCCCGCGTTCCATTCGGACGCTATACATTCGTCGCGCACCGCGCTGGGTTGCCCGACTTCTCGCAGAGCGTCGACGTGGCGACGGACACCATCGTCACGTTGCCGATCGAACTCCAGTTACGCACGATCGGCAAGGCGACGGTGACGGCCGGCAAGGGCGTGGGTTCGGCGCCCGTCTCCGTAAATTCCATCGGACGCGCACAGCTCGCCGCCCTTCCGCAAAACCAGAGCCTCAACCAAGTAATCACGACCTTCCCGGGCGTCGTGCGTTTCTCGTACAATGAACCCGTCGCCCACGGTTTTCACGGACTGACCTACGAGCTCGATGGCGTGCCGCTCCCGGTCGCGACCACGTCCAACTTCAGCGAGATTATCGATCCGCGCACGATCGACTCGCTCGAAGTCTTCACGGGCGCATTTCCCGCCGAGTTCGGCGGCTCGCGGCAGGGCGCGGTCATCAACATCATCAGTCATCGGCAAAACGATCTGGACATGCCCGAAGCGGGCTCCTTTACCGCCGGACTCGGCACGTATGGAAGTGCGCAGTCGTCCTTTGCGGAATCGCTGACGCTCGGACGCACGCGCCTCTTCCTCAACGCGAACCTCGAGCGTACGAACCGCGGCATCGACTCGCCCACGTTCGATCCGATCCACGACAGCTCGAGTGCCTCCAACCAGTTTCTGCGCACGATTACGAACGTCGGCGCCCACGATACGCTGGCCTTCGATGCCTCCAATAGCGACAACGCGTTTCAAATTCCGATCGACCCCAATCCAGGCGATCCGAACGATCCGCTCATCGTGCCGCCGGGAACGAACGACGTGCAACACGAGTACGACAGTTTCTTCAATGCCGTCTATACGAAGAACGCGGCAAACGGCAACGCGTACACGCAAATCTCGCCGTGGTACCGATACGACCGCGTGCGCTACCTCGGCGATACTCAGAACGATCTCGCCGGCGGCCTCGACGGTCTCAACCAGGACCGGCATTCGAACTTCGAAGGCATTCGGCTGACGCACTTTCACGTGGTTGGTCCCAACGCGATCAAGGCCGGGATCGATGAATCGGTCGAAAACTTCAGCGGCAACACCCAAATCGCATACTTCAATATGGATTCGGGCGGCGCTCCGACGGGACCGCAACAAAACTTCTTCGACAATGCCTCGCAGCGCGGGTCGCAACTCGGCGCGTATCTCGAAGACAAGTGGACGCCTACGAACTACGTCTCCGTGCAGGCCGGCCTCCGCTACGATCATTCGACGGGCTACGTTTCGGGCGCGCAGCTCAGTCCGCGCGTCGAAGTGAACACGCAGATCGACCCGCAGACGATCCTGCACGCGTACTTTGGCCGGCTCTACGCGGCGCCGTTTCTCGAGGACACGCGGAAAGCGGCCGTCATTCTCGGTGGCGCGAACGCCACGGGTGCCCTGCCGACGTACGACCTACAGCCCGAGCATGACTCCTATTACGAGTTCGGGCTGGCACACACGCTTGCGCCAGGAGCGCGAGTGACCTTGAACTTCTGGAAACGCGACGTGCGGAACGTGCTCGATACGACGCAGCTCGCGAACACGCCGATCTTCGCGGTCTTCAATAACACGATCGGCACCGCAAAAGGCGTCGAGAGCCGCGTCGATGCCCGCTGGGCCAACGGCGATTCGCTCTTCTTATCGACGTCGCTTTCAGCGTCGCTCGCCGGCGGCATCTCGGGCAGCACGTTCCTCTTTCCGCCGAGCACGGATCCGGCCGACGTCACGCTCAACCCCGAGGATCACGATCAGCAATTTGCCGCCGATTTCGGTTACACGAAACGCTTAGGCAGGGACCACGCGTTCTTCGCCACCGTCGAACCCGAGTATGGCACGGGGTATCCCGTGCAGTTTCAGAACGGCAGCGGCCGGCTTCCGCCGCATCTTACCTTCGACGCATCCTTCGGCCGCGAGGCGACGCGCGGCTCCAAACCGGCACTCGGCTTCAACGCGACCTTCCAAAATTTCACGAACACCAAGTATCTCCTAAAGGTGAACAACGGCTTCAATACCACACAGTGGGGTCAAGGCTTCCGCGCGGACCTGCGCGTGACCGCGCCGTTTTAATTCGCAGCACCCAGCATCGTCAGCGTTCCGAACCACAGGCCGAGCGCCACACAGACGACGGAGATGCCGATCGCGATCGTATTTCCGAACGGCGAGTTGACGCGGGCGCCGAGAATCTTTTTGTCATTTGCGAGCACGAGCAAGAACCCGAGCACGATCGGCAGCACGAGCGCGTTGAAGGCTTCGACGTAGAGCGTGATCTTGACGAGTGGCAGGTGCGGGATGACGACGATGCCGGCGGCGAGCACGACGCTTGCGGCATAGAGGCCGTAAAAGCGTTTGGCTTCCGTGCACTTGTCATTGAGCGAGCACCGCCACCCAAAGGCCTCCCCGAACGCCCACGCCGTTGCGAGCGACACGACGAAGGCGCCGAGCATCGCCGCACCGATCAAACCCGCGCCGAAGACGACCCCTGCGAAGCGGCCCGTCAGCGGGATGAGCGCGAGCGCGGCGTGGGCAGCGTCGGTCACCGAAATGTGCCGCACGTACAGCGTCGCGGCGGTCGGTCACGACGACCGCGATCATGATGAGCTGCGTTGCCACGGCACCGAGCGCCGTATCGATGCGCGCGAACTTGAGATCGGCCGGGCGCAAACCCTTATCGACCGTCGCGCTCTGCTGGTAGAAGATCATCCACGGCATGATGACCGCACCGATATTGCTCGCGACGAGCAGCAAATAGGTTCGGTCGCCGAGCGGCTGGGCGCCCAAGAGTCCGTCGCGCACGATCGACGCGACGCTCGGGCGCGCCGCGAAGGCGGCGGGAATGAAGAGCAGTTCCAACAGGCAGAGGCCCAGCGCCATGCGCTCGGCGCGCTTGTAGGCGCCGCTGAAGGTGACGCCGATCAAGACCGTCGCCGCGACGACGATCAAGACGATGGGGTTGAGGCCGAAGATCAGCGCCGCACCGGCGATGCCGATGAACTCCGTCACGAGCGCCGCAACGTTGGTGACGAGCATCGTACACAGCGAAACGTAGCACCAGCCGACGCCGTAGTTCTCGCGGATGAGCCGTGCATGCCCCTTGCCGGTCACGGTTCCCAGGCGAACCGTCATCTCTTGAACGATGAAGAGTGGAACGATCAGCAGGATCTGCAGCAGCACGAGCTTCATGCCGAACTGCGCGCCAGAACTCGCGGCAGTCGTAATACTGCCCGCTTCGGTATCCGCGAAGGCGACGATGAGGCCGGGTCCGAGCACGGCGAACAGCCGAACCCAGAAACGCCGCCAGCGGGGAACGGTCGAGGTCTGCGGTCGCGCTGCGGGGGCAGTGGCCAACGATCACTCCTGCGGCATCGTGCCGCCCTTTAGGCTGGGCTCTGCAATTTTGTAGTTATGCCTAAATTGAGCGCCAAGCGCACGTGCTTTTGTCGGTCGCGGGGGTTTGTACCCGTGCTCGGAAACTAAGCCGCGATGGGTGTACCCCGAACGCACCTCGAGCCGCCCACGCCCGAGCGTGAGGCGTTCCTCGAGCGGGCGATGACGCAGTACGGCAAGGCGACCTATAACTTCGCTTTTCGGCTGACGGGCAACGAGGCCGACGCTCGCGATCTCACCCAGGACGCCTTCATCCGGGTGTATCGCGCCTGGCGCTCCTTTGTGCCCGGCACGTCCTTTCTTTCGTGGATCTACCGAATCGTCACGAATCTGCACCGCGACGAACTTCGCAGACGAAAAGGGCGTTTCCATGAGGAGATACCCGAAGACAACGCGCCGCAGGATTTCGGTGGGAGCCGGCCCCTCGCGGTCACACCCATCGACGACTACGTCGATCGACAGCTCGGCGAGCCTCTTTCCAAAGCCCTCGCCGCACTCTCGCCCGACCAGCGTCAGGTCGTCATCCTCGCGGATATCGAAGAATACAGTTACCAGGAGATCGCGGAGATCATGGGGTGCTCGATCGGGACGGTGCGTTCGCGCCTGCACCGGGCCCGAGCCCTCCTCCGCCGACTCGTCGAGCGAGCGCAGCAACAACAACGATGAACCACCACCTGAGCCCCGAGACCCTGATCGATTTTCTGCACGGCGAACTGCCCGCGCAGGATGATGCGCTCGTGCATGCCCATCTGGCGGGCTGTTCGGACTGTCGCCGGGCGCACGACGCCGAAGCGGCGCTGGGCGAACTGCTGCGTACCTCGGCCGCGGCGGGTGAGCGGGAGATGCCCTCGCTCGTCACCGCACGCGTGTGGGAACGGATTCGCGCCGCCGAACCGGGCCCGCTAGCCCGCCTAGCGGCCTTGCTTCGTCCCGCCGTCGCCATTCCGCTCGCCGCGGTGCTGCTCTTGGGCGGGTGGTTTGCCTCGCCATTTTCGCATCCGCACGCGCCCACGATCGACGTGAACTATTACTTCGAGGCGCACGCTGCCGATGCCGGACAAACGCCGCTCTCGGAGCGGTCCGGGACGCGTTCGCTCGAAACGTCGATGAGCGATGCGAAGCCGTCGGCACCGCTGCTCGACGCGTATGCGTCCTACGGAGCTTCCGGCGCGCTCGATGCCGTGCGCTAGCTTGCGCATCGTGCAAGGGGTCGCGTTCGGCCTCGCCGTGATCCTGGGAACGTTGTCTTCCGCACCCGTACTCGCTCGCAAAGCGGCGCCTGCGCAGCCGAGCGAAGACCCCGTCGCCATGCTCCGCCAGAGCATCGCCGCTCCGCGCACCGTCTCGTACGAGGGCCAATTCGAAACGGTCCGCTTCAGTTCCAACCGCGCGAGCGCGACGATCGTCAAAATCGAGCATCGCGCCCCCGGCATGACGCGGCGCTGGTTCGTCGCTCCCGAGTCGCTCTACGGCGATTACGTCATCACGCGCGGCACCGCAACGTACGAGTTCGATACCAAGCACGGCCGTGTCACGATCTCGCACAACCCGACGATCGACAATCAAATCGCCGCAACGGACGATTTCGGCCAAGTCTTGCAGAATTATCGCGCCATCGCCGACGGCGCGGAGACGGTCGCCGACCGCGCGACGGTCTCAATCGTCCTCGTTAACAAGTACACGGGCGAACGGGCGTTGCGCGTGTGGATCGATCGCGCAACGCATCTCGTGCTCAAGAAGGAAGAGTATCACGGCAACGGTTCCGTCGCATCGCAATCGCGCTTCGAAGAACTGCGCTATACGAACGCGATTCCCGATGGAATCTTTTCGAGTGAGGCGCCCACGGGCTACGCTCAAGTCGCCGGGGTCAGCGTCGACATGCCTTCTTCGGATATCGAGCGCGTGATCAAAGACGCCGGCTTCCGGCCGGTGGAACCCAAGGATTTACCGCAGGGATTTACCGTCGAGAACGGCGGCGTAACGGTGGTCAATGGCGTCCGCACCCTGCACCTTCTCTATTCCGATGGATTGCGTTCCATCTCGCTATTCGAAAACGCGACCGGTGCCGCCGCCGAGTTCGGTGCGCTGCGGCCCAAGAATGTCACCTTCGAGGGTCACGACGCGCAATACGTCGAGGACGGCCCGACGACGCTCCTAACGTGGCGAGAGCATGGTTTGTATTTCGCGCTCGTGGGCGACTTGCTCCAGAATGAGATGCTCGCCATCGCGAAAAGCGTCGTGCCTTAGCAGGGTTCCGCTGCGGCGGAACCCATGGCGTTTGGCGCTGCGGCGCCAAGCCGCGTGGCGTTTGGCGCTGCGGCGCCAAGCCCCGTGGCGTTTGGCGCTGCGGCGCCAAGCCGCGTGGCGTTTGGCGCTGCGGCACCAAGCCGCGTGGCGTTTGGCGCTGCGGCACCAAGCCGCGTGGCTTTTGGCGCTGCGGCGCCAAGCCGCGTGGCGTTTGGCGCTTCGCGCCAGCCGCATTAGGTTTCGTAGATGTAGGCCATGATCGCGCCGTTCCGTTTCTGCCCGATCGCAATTAAATGGGAGTGGGGAACTGTTTTGGATGGTTCGTCGACGACGATCAGCGAGCCGGCGAGCCTGCAGTCGGGGGCAATGCCTTCGATCGGCACGAGGCTCGATCCGGCGAGATAGTAGTCGGTGAGCGTCGCATAGTTGTACCAATCCAGCGACGCAAAGCACACGCGGTCGTGACCGCGCTCGAGCGTACGAAGCGTGTGGAAGAGGTTCGCCGTGCCGGACTTAAAGGCGTCGGCCGAGGCGCCCGGATAGACGTATACGTAGGCGCGCGCGAAGTCGAGCGTCGCTAGCGTGGCGACGAGCGCGAACGCTCCACTCGCGACGGTACGCACGCGCACGTCGCCCGCTTCGGCTGCGCCGAGCGCGCGCCATACACCGCGGAGGCCGATCGCCGCGAAGATGCAGAAGAGCGGCGCGCCGATCATCGTGCGCGGGAAATCGGGAACGCCATCGTTCGTGAGCGCGCCACCGAGCGGGTAGATGAGAAGCCAGGCATAGAGAAACGTTGCCGCCTGCGGACGGACGACGCGCGGCGCCGTCAGCGCCCCCAGGATGATGAAGGGCAACATCCACCAGTAGAGCACGCCGTAGGCCGGACCGTGATCGAGGATGCCGTCGCCCGTTGCAAAGAGCGGAACGATCGCGAAGTGGGCGAGATAATTATGTACGAACGTCACGAATGCGGCGAGGGTGTAACCGTGCCCGAACGTCGCGATGTTGGCGTCGCGCCAAAAGAAGTGCGGTGTCCGCGCGACGGAAATGCCGAGCGGTGCGACGGTGCAGCCGGCGACGAGCACCCCTCGAATGAGCGCGCCCCGACACGCGCGCGCGCGACGCGCATCGGCGAAGCCGAGCGACGCTGCGAGCAAGACTGCATCGAAGACTTCGGCCCGGTATGAATACGCGCCGATGCCGAACAGCCAGCCGCTCGCGACGACCGCGCGGCTGTCCCTGCGGCGCAAGCCTCGGGCGAGCGCAGCGAGTCCCCCGAGCAGAAACGGAAAGACCGCCGCGTTCTCCCAGCCCAAACGCGAAACGTCTACGGCCCATGGCAGCACCGCAAAAATTGCGGCCGATCCATCGGCCAGCGCGAACGACTCCGTGAGTTCGAACACGAGCCAGCGCAGCGCCGCGACCGAGACGACGCCCAAGAGCACGGCCGGCAAACGAATGCCGAGCGCATTTGTGCCGAAGATCCACGTCGAAACGGTTTCGAGTAGGCCATAGAGCGGCAGATACTGCACGCGAAGATCGAAAAATGGTACGAGCGGCGCCCGGCCGGCCCAGATATTGTTGACGCCGACCAGCCCCGCGAGTTCGTCGGCGCCAAGCTCGACTGGACTCCCGCTGACGTCGACGATCCGAATGATGAACGCTACGGCGAGCACGAGCGCGAAACGGTAGCGCTGCAGCGCGCGCAACGCGGGCGGCTTGCGCCGCAGGCGCAAACGCGACGGATTCAGCTCCGCTGAATCCTCCTAGCCCGCGATGCCCAGCTTCGGTGCGGGTTTCTTGCCGGCGAGCGACGCGTCGAGGGCTTTGGCCATGTCGCCGTGCGGGATCTCCCCGGAGCCGATCGATTGGACTTTACCGTTCGCGCCGATCAAGACCACGGTCGGAAAACCGGATTGCAGATACTTGTGTGCGACGTCGAGGTTCGGATCGAACGCGAGCGGATATTGCACGTGGAACTGCGTCATGAAGTTGATGACGTCGGCCTGCGACTCGGCTGTCACGTTGTCGATGGCGAGCGGACTGCCGTTGACCGCGACAAAGTTGACGCGATCTTTATACGTCGCATAGAGCGCATTCAATACGCCCACCTCGCGCTGGCAGTGGGGACACCACGTCGCGAAAACTTCCAAGAGCGTCGGTTTACCACCGGCTTTCGCCAAATCGAACGGGCCATTCGTGGTCGAGACGGCGAACGGCGGCGCTTGCGCTCCGACGCTCAGTTGCGCGGTGTTGGGCGCCTGCGTCGCGGCAGGCGGCACGCGCGAAGCGAGCACGACCGCGATCAAAATGACGGCAGCCAGCACGACGAATGACGCGACCAGGACGATGCGGCGGCGTTTGGCTTGGGCTTGCAGTTCCGCGCGTGTTGGTGCGGCGCTGCGGCGTTCGGCTCGATTCATGTCGCGCTCATTTCGTGCTTGGTGCTGGCGGTACCGCCCGTTCCCAGATACCGGTCGACCGCAAAGGCGCCCGGTGCGCCCCAAGCGATTGCGGCACTTGCGAGTACGAAGACGACGTCGACTGTGACGTGACCCCACGACGGCGGCGTCGGCAGCCCCGAGCCGAAGCAGCCGCAATCCGCGGCGATGTGGCGCACGACGAGCGAGGCGACCGCGGCCGAGAAGATCGCGAATTGCACGGCCGCGAGCGCCGCGGCGACACGCGTGAAGAGACCCGCGACGAGGTAGCCGCCGAGCACGATCTCCACGTACGGCAGCGCCGCACCCAGCGGTGCGACGAAGGCGCCCGGCAGTACGCGATAACCCGCGATCGTCGCCGCGGTCGCCGTCGGCCCGTCATGTGCCTTGAGAACGCCCGCGACGAGCAACACGCCGCCGATCGCAACGCGCAGGGCGAAGATCAGATAGTCCAAGCGTCCACCGCATCGACGAGCGCGCGTTCGCGCAGCGGAATGACCTCGCGATCCGCGACCTGTGCCGTGCCGCCTGCGTCGTACGCAATGAGCGTCGCTTCGACCGCGCGCGCGAGCGTTGGAATATCGTAACCGCCTTCGAGGCAGAACACGGCGCGGCCGCGACTGTAGGTTTCGGCCACTTCACGCACGAGCGCGGCGAGCGTGGAGGCTGCGATCACGGCATCGACACCGAGGTCGCCGACCGGATCGCCCGCCGCGAAATCATAACCCGCACTCACGACGATGAGGTCGGGCGCGACGCGGCGGGCCACCTCGGGCAGCACGCGCTGCCACGTCGCGACGAAGGCTTCGGTTCCGTACGCATGCGGCGGGAGCGGGACGTTGACGATCGCGCCGCCCGGATCGAAGCGTTGCTCGCTCGGACCGCCGGTGCCGGGATAGGCCGGGAAGCCATGCGTCGAGAGGAACGACACGCCGTCACCGGCTATGGACTGCGTGCCGTTGCCGTGATGATAGTCGAAGTCGACGACCAGTGCGCGGCCACCGTGCTGCGTGACGAAGGCGCGCGCCGCGACGGCAGCGTTGCCGAAGACGCAGAAGCCCATGCCGCGTGCCGGTTCGGCGTGATGCCCCGGCGGCCGAACCAAGGCAAAGGCCGCGCGGTCGCCACCGACCGCGGCCTCCATCGCGGCGAGCGCACCGCCGGTTGCGCGACGCGCGACGGCGAACGTCGTCGCATCGATCACGGTGTCGCCCGTTGAGAGGTAGCCCGCCGCACGCGGACCGACGGTGGCAACGTCACGCTTGACGCGTTCGAGGTAGGCACGCGGATGGACGAGTTCGAGCTCGGCGTCCGTTGCGTCGCGCGCGGGCGCCCGCGCTGCGAGCAGCCCCGCGGCCTCGAGCCGCTGCGCGACGGCGATGACGCGATCGGGCGATTCGGGATGATTGATGCCCCGCAGATGTTCCGTATAGAGGTCGTCGTAGACGACGATCATCTAACGATGCGGCGCGGCGGAGCTCTTCGGCCGAGGACTCACCTGTTTCGATGAGCCCCCCAAACGCTTCAGGGCGCGATTGACGTCGGCGTCGAGCTGCGTGCCCGGTTTTACGTAGGGCTTGAACTGCGTGTACGCCGCGCGAGCCAGCACCTTATCATTGTTGCCTTCCGCACACTTGCCATACGCGTAGAACAGCGTGGGATTAGCCTTCATGAGATCGAGCGCCCCTTTATTGATGGCTTGAAAGACGCGCGTGCACTCTTTGTAATTCTTGAGCGCGAGGTCGGCGGCGCCCAAACCCGCGAGCGCCTGCGGCGTCTGCTGAAGCCCGAAAGAATGCGCGTAGGCACCTCGCGCGTCTTGGAACTGCGCGTTCGCGTTATAGACTTGGCCGAGCGTGAACCACGCGTTTGGATCGCCCGGCGCGACTTCCGTAAGGCGCTTGAAGTAGCCGACGGCGTCGCGATTCTTGCGCTGCTGTAACGCGAGTTGACCCAGGCGCGACAACGCGTCGGGTACGTCGCGGTTGGGCCCGAGCGCCGTCTTCCACTCCGTCTCGGCAGCTCGATTATCTTTTCCGATCGTTGCATAGTAATCGCCGTAGGCGAGATGCACGGCCGGGACGCTCGGATAGGCCGCGACCGCGCGCTTGAGCGTTGCGAGGGCCTGATCGTTCATCTTCTCGTCGCGGTAGACCGTGTATTCTTCTACGAGCACGGCGGCCTTGGCTTGATCGTTCGGAACAATCCCGAGCAACGTCTCGTACGTCGCGATCGAATCCTTGACGTTGTGGCTGGTGGCAAGCAGCCGCGCCTTGCCCAGCAACGAATCGGTATTCTTGGGATCGATCTGGAGTGCACGATCGAAATCGCTGCTTGCAAGTGCATACGATTTCTGGGCGAGATACGAGCGTGCTTCGAAGACGACGGGTTCGGGGTCCTTAGCGTCGAGTTTCGCCGCAGCTTCGAATTGCGTGCGCGCGTCGTCGTACTTCCCTTCCTGTTCGAGCACCAGACCGTAGTTCTCGAAGACGCGTTTATCGGTCGGATTGAACGTCGTCGCGCGCTTCGCAACGCGCTCGGCGTCGGAGGCGCGATTGGTACGGAGGTAAAGTTCCGTGAGGGTCAGGAGCACCTGCGCGTTGGTCGGTTCCAAATTCGAGGCTTGCTCGAAGTCGTCGGTCGCCTCTTTGATTTTTCCGACGTTCTGTTGCGCGACGCCGTCGAGGTAATAGACCTGCGCGGTCTTGGGACCCAGGGCGAGCAGGTGCTGCGTGAGGGACAGCGCCTGCTGCGCTTTGCCGGTCTCCAGATAGTAGCCGGCGAGCTCTTGCAGCGACGCTTTGTCATTGGGATCGGCCTTGATCTTGGCCTCGAGACGCGGAATTGCGGTCTGCGGCGGCTCCGGGGTCGCCGTCGGCAGCGGTGCGGGGGAGGCGCTCGCGCTCGCCGACGGCGACGCGGCCGCGGCGGGTTTTTTCGGCGCACTGGAAACGCTCTGGGCGGCGACGCAGACGACCGCGACCGCGAGGGCGGATGCGACGAAGGTGCGAGTGACGATCTTCAAACGATTTATCTTTCGGTGTTTACGCGTGGACGGCCGAACTCGCGTGGAGTGCTTTGGTCAACTCCGGTACGATTGCGAAGAGGTCGCCCACGACGAGCAGATCGGCGAACTCGCCGATCGGGACGGTACCGTCCTTATTGATGGCAACGATCGTCGACGCCGTCCGCATTCCAACTTTGTGCTGGATCGCGCCCGAAATGCCCACGGCGATGTAAAGATTCGGCGAGATGGTCTTACCGGTCTGCCCGACCTGGTGTCCGTGCCCGATCCAACCGGCATCGACCGCCGCACGCGACGCTCCGACCGAACCGCCGAGTGCCTCCGCCAAGTCTTTGAGGATGGTCTTGAAGGGCTCTGGACCACCAACACCGCGGCCGCCGGAGACGACGACCGAGGCTTCTTCGACGCCGAGCTCGCCCGCCGCCTCGACGACTTCTTCCTCGACCTTGATGCGGTAGGTTTTGCCGGCGGGTTTTTCGAGTTGGACGATGTTGCCCGCGCCCGCTTCGGGGTTCGCTTTGAACGAATTCGGCCGGACCGCCGCGATGCCGTAGTCGCCTTTGAACGCACACGTCGTGATGACCGTGCCACCGAGCTTGGGTGAGACGCAACCGACGCGGCCGCCATCGATCGTGAAGTCGACCACGTCGGCATTCTGCCCGCAATCGAGTCGCGCGGCGAGCCGGCTACCGAGGTCGCGGCCGATCATCGTATACGGCACGAGAATGAGCGCCGGGCCCGTGGACTTGGCGACCGCTTCCAGATAGTCGACGGAGGGATCGATGAGAAAGGCGTCGAGGTCGCCGTCTTCGGCGACATGAATCGTATCGATGGGATACGCCTTGAGCTGTTCGGCAGCGCCGCCCGCGTTTTTGCCCAGAACGACGGCGTGCACGGTCCCGCCGAGTCCGGCTGCGAGCACCTTCGCCTGCGTCGCGAGCTCGAAGGAGACGCGGCGCGGCTGGCCCTGCGTGTGTTCGATGAAAACGATGACGTCGCGCATCAGACGAGCTTCTTCTCCCGCAGAAAGTCGAGGATTTTTTGAGCGCCGGCGACGGCGTCGGGAGCCGTGAAGACTTCACCCTTGCCGCGCACGGCCGGCGTCGTCGTGCCGGTGAGTTCGGTTTTCGCGCCGTCAAGGCCGACGGGTCGTTCCACGCCGGCGTCTGCGAGCGTGGTCATGGCGATCGTTTTTTTCTTCGCGCCCATGATGCCCTTAAGCGCCGGATACCGCGGCTGGTTGATCGACTTCGTCACGCTCACGAGCGCCGGCAGCTCCGCGCTGACGCGGGCGTAGCCATTGTCGGTCTCGCGCTCGGCGTGCAGCGTGGTCTCAGCGAGTTCGAGCTTGCGAACGTAGGTGACGCCCGGAACGCCGAGATACTCCGCGAGTGCGCCCGGCAGTTCGCCCGTGATTGCGTCGGTCGATTGCGTTCCGCTGATCACGAGATCGAAGCCGTTCTTCTTAATGACTTGCGCGAGCGCGTACGCCGTGCCCCACACATCGCAGCCTTCTGCTTTGGGATCGGAGAGCATGACGGCGTCGTCCGCGCCCATGGCGAGCGCTTTGCGCACGACTTCCTTGCCCGTCTCCGGCGCCATCGTGACGACGGTAACGGTCGCGCCGGCGCCGGCCTTCTCTTTGAGCTGCAGCGCCGCTTCGATCGCATATTCATCGAAGGGATTGAGAACGGTCTCGACGCCGGTGCGGACGAGACGCTTCGTGCCCGGATCGATGCGCTTATCGGCATTGGTATCCGGAACGAGCTTAACGGTGACCACGATCTTCAATCGCGAGCAAGCCTCCAAGATGAACGGGAAAAGCGCGGTGCGCCCAGGAGGGCCAAACTCACTGCGATTGCGCTTCGGCGCCCTCCGGCCCTGCTCGGCAAAAGTCGCACGGCATGCCCGCGCAGCGTTACAGGCTACGATAACAAGATCGACATGGGACGACCGAGACTCGAACTCGGACGCTCTTGCGAGCGGCAAATTTTAAGTCTGCTGTGTCTACCGATTCCACCATCATCCCATGCAGACGTACGTTCGCGCCGGAGCAACGACCATACTTCTGTGACGGCTCTGCTGCGCAGGCATATCAATTTCTTTTCTTTATCAGCGCGCTCTGTGCCGGGACGCGCCAGGTACGGCACTGACCTCAATGCACCGGTTCTGCACAAGGGCGACGGCCGGACCTGTCGTAGTCGAGTCGGCACGGTATGTCGTCGATCATCGCGCCGAGTAACACCACGCCTTTGCGCGCTACTGCCGCAGAAATCGCCGTCTACGCGCCATTCATTGCGCGACTCGAAGCAGGCGAGATCGCCGCCGAGCAAACAGGTCGACTTGTCGAAGCCGCGGTCGCGGTGTGGATGAAACCGAGCTTCGAGAATTTCGTCTCGCTCTCGCGGTTGCGGTTCGAGGCCTTTCCCCATCAGCTCGCCGCCGCGCGGCACGCACTGAGCCGTTTACGCGGACGTGCGATCCTCGCCGACGAGGTGGGGCTGGGCAAGACCATCGAGGCCGCGCTCGTCTTGAGCGAGCTCTTCCATCGCCGGCTCGTGCGGCACGCGCTCGTGCTCGTGCCACCGGGCTTGATCGAGCAATGGGCCGAAGAGCTCGACCGCAAGTTCGCGCTGCCGACGCTCGTGATGGGTGGCGACGATTGGGAACGCAAGCTGCGCCCGTGGGATGCACCGGTCATCATTGCGTCGCTCGCGACGGCGCGCCGTGCGACCTGGTCGGATTCGCTCGCCAAAGTCGATTGGGATCTCGTAATCGCCGACGAGGCGCATCGATTGCGCAACCCGCACAGCGCCTCTGCCAAGCTCGTTACCTCGCTGCGCACGCGCCGACTACTCCTACTCACGGCGACGCCGGTAGAAAACCGGCTCGACGACCTGTACCATCTCGTCAACATCGTGCGCCCCGGCTTGCTCGGGACACACAAAGCGTTTCGCCGCAGCCACGGACCGACCGCGCGCGGCGAGCTTGCGAGCGACATCGAGGGATTGCAACGGCGCATGCGCGAGATCATGATCCGGCACCGGCGCAGCGACGTCGCGCTAATGTTGCCCACGCGCTTGGCTCAGACAATCTCCGTCGCGCCGGCACCGGAGGAGGCGGCCCTCTACGAACTCGTCGCGCAACGCGTGCGCGAGACGGCGCGCAACGCGTCCCAGGCGGACCTCTTCGCGCTGCGCGCCGTGTTGCGCAGCGCGGGGTCGAGCCCAGCCTCGCTGTGCGCAAGCCTGGAGCGTCGCGGCTGGCACGACCTCGCGAAGCGAAGCGCAGCGCTCAGGACGACTCGCAAGGCCGAGGTGATGCTTGAACTCGTCGAGCGCCATCGGCGGCAAAACGAGAAAGTCATCGTGTTCACCGGGTTTCGCGCGACGCTCGACCTGCTCGCACGACTCGCCGCCGACCGCGTTCCGGCGGCGGTGTATCACGGCAGTTTGAGCCGCAATGAGAAACTCGCGACGATCCGTGCGTTCGCGCAAGACACTCCGCTGCTGATCACCACAGAAGCCGCCGGCGAAGGCCGCAATCTGCAATTCTGCCACGTCATGATCAACTACGATTTGCCGTGGAATCCGATGCAACTCGAACAGCGGCTCGGACGCATTCATCGCATCGGTCAGCAGCACGACGTCGTCCTCACCAACCTCGTCGGAGTCGGTACGATCGAAGAGCGCATCTTACGGGTACTCGAGCGCAAGATCAATCTCTTCGAGCTCGTCGTCGGCGAGCTCGACATGATCCTCGGCCGCATCGACGACGACTTCGACTTCGAGCGCTTCGTGTTTCAAAGCCACGTTGAGAGTAGCGACGACGCCGATTTCGCAAGGCGCATCGAAGCACTCGGAGACGACCTGACCCGGGCGCGCAGCGCGTACGTCCAGAGTCGTGAAACGACCGATCGTCTCGTCGCCGCCGACTTCGACGAATGATCCGCGACCCGGCCCTTCGTTTCTGGCTGGAGTACGTGGCCTCCGAAGGCGCGCTCTACGAGCACGACGCGGAAACAGCCGAGGTCCTACTGCCTCGGGCGCTCCAGCGGGCGCTGCAATTGCCTGAGGCGCTGGCGGTGACGAGCGACCCGGATGTCGCACAGGCTGAGGAAGCGGTGCTCCTCTCCGCCGGTCATCCAGCGCTGGAGAGCGCGACGGCGCTGGTCATCCAGCGAGGCGATGTCGGCCGCGGATACCAGCCGTGGCGGCGCTCTACGGCGCCGCCGCGCGAGGCGTTGCTCGCGCACGCGCGAGCACGAATCGGCATCGACCACGGCAGGATCGACGCGACACGCGACCCCGTCCCGATCTACCATCCGTTGCTTCGAGTTGGCGCACTCATCACGTACACGCTCGACGAGCGCTTCAGCGAGCGCGAGGAGGTTTGGGTGGACGGCTGCGCGGCGCTCCCGATTGCAGACGAGATCATACGCGTCGTCGCAGCGCAACCGATGCTCGCGAGCACCGATTTTCAGGCGAAGGCGACGTGGCCCGATCTTGCGAGCGCGACGACGGCTGCGCACGAGGCGCTCGAGCGACGTTCCCTCCTGCGGTCCAACGTGTTCGAGCGTGCCGCGCAGCGCGGACTCGCCGACGAACTCGCGCGTACCGCGACGTACTATGACGGCGTGCTCGCCTCGATCGCGCAGCGGCGCTCTCGTGCATCACCGGAGCGAGCGAGTATCCTCACCGCGCAGGCGGAGGCGACGGAGCGCGAACGCTTGCGCCGCACGCACGAGATCCAAGCGAAGTTTTGCGCGTCGCGTGAGATCGTTCCGCATCGGCTCCACGTCGTCTTCGTGCCGGCGCTCTCGTTCGCCGTCGTCGTGCGGCGCGGCGAGCGAGAGTATCCCCTCGCGCTCACCTGGCTGCTGACGCCGGCACGCTTCGCGCCACTGAGCTGCCCGCGCTGCGGCGATGACGCGACGCTCATAGCGGGGCGTACCGAATTGGCCTGCCGACGGTGCACCGCTCCGGCGTCCGCCGGCGCGGGCCGTCGACAGTGAGCTGCGCGACGGTTTGGGGCGAGAACCATGCGACCGAAACTTTAGAGAATCGGCGCAGTTCGTCGGCGGTCATTTCAACCGTGCGCAGGATGCTTGCAAGCGTTCCCAACTTAATAGTTTCGTGTAGTGGCACCGAGACGTGCGCGCCACTTCGTGTCATTTTGAGATGAGAGCCCACCTGCGAGTGTTTTGTCCATCCGGCGCGTTCAAGATAGCGACGTTAAATCCGCCGTCGTCCGCGTCAGGCTCAAGGATTACCCGGTAAGAAAGCGCGCTCACAAACACGCGAGTTCGCCGATTGCCTGATCAATCCCGGGACCGTCCCAAAAGAGCCGCTCGCGTGCCGGACGATCGGTATAGGGGAACGGAACTTTGACGATGTCCCACGGTTTAAAGGCCGGCGGCATAGGCACGTCGATCGTTGTCGGATGCCACCCCTCGAATGTTGCCACTAGCAAGAATCTTCCTCACAAGCGAGCTTTCCTGCGCGCTCGGGCGGCATCAAAGAGGCAGATTCGTCGAACGAACGCGCGCTGCGTCGCGCGTCATTATGAGGTAGCCGAGCAGAAGATCGTTCGGCTCGACGCGCACTTGGGACGCGCCAAGCAGACGCAGCGTTTCGGAGAGCACGATCGCGCCGCCGGGCAGAATGTCGGCGCGCTGGGGCAACATTCCGGGCAGCCCGCGCCGCGCCTCGAGGTCGACTTCGACGAGGCGGTCGATCGTGGCGTCGAGCGCCCTGCGCGTCAACACGGTACCCGCGACCCGGTCGACGTGCGACCCCGCAATGACCGCAGCGACCGTCGCCGGCGTCCCGGCAACGGCGTGCACCGCGTCGACCGGACCGAAGGCACCGTTCGGCGCGAGCATCGCTGCCGCATACGCGCGCGCCTGCACGGCCGCTACGCGTGCCGCGGCACCCGGTGCCCGTCCCGTCAGATCCGGGAAACGTTCAGCGACGCGGACAGAACCGATCTCGATCGACTGCGCGCGCTCGAGCGTGCCGGCGCGGCCGACCGCACATTCGGTGCTACCGCCGCCGACGTCGACGACGGCGATGCGACGATCACGGCGGGCCACGTCGTACGTGGCTCCGCAAAAGCTCGCTGCGGCTTCGGCCGCACCGTCGAGCACGCGCAGCGGTACGCCCGCGATCGACTCCACGCGCGCTGCGAACGCAGCGGCATCGTCGGCGCGGCGCACGGCGCTCGTCGCGATCGCAGCGAGCCCGGCGTCGTGAATTCGCGCGCGCGCGACAAAGCCGGTCACCGCTTCGAGCGTCCGTTCCACCGCCGCGGGCGCGAGCGTCCCGCCGTTGCTCAGCCCTTCGCCGAGCCGCGTCCCCGTCTGCCGCTGCTCGAGTTGTACGAGCCTGCCGTCGTCAGCGTCGCGCACGACCAGCAGCCGCACGGTATTGGTTCCTAGCGAAATAACGGCACGCGTCAACTGCGTAGCGATCAGCGGCGACGCGCTTCGCTAATAGCGTTTACTTGCCGAGGCTTCGCGGGTCTTCTGCACGAGCGCGAGCGCGTGGTCGTAATCCTGATTCGCGATCCCCGCGTAGAGGACATCGATGATCGAGAGTTGCGCGATGCGGCTCGAGGTCGCGTCGGAACCGAATGCCGTCTCCTTCGCGGCAGTGAAGAGCTTGATGTTCGAAACCTTCGTGATCGGCGAAGTCGCCTGGTGCGTGATGCAGATCGTCGTCGCGCCGGCGTTGCGCGCGTTCTCCATCGCGTCGCAGACGTCGCGCGACGCACCGGTATGCGAGATGCCGAGCGCGACGTCGCTGGACTCCAAGAGCGACGACGACATCGCCATCAAATCGGAATCGTTGAGCCACACCGCGTGGATGCCGAGCCGCATGAACTTGTGATAGGCGTCGAGCGCGAGCGGGGCGCTGCCGCCGATGCCGTAGACTTCGACGCGGCGCGCGCGTGCGATCGCTTCGACGGCCTTGCCGAGTTCTTCATCGGCCAGCACTTCGATCGTGTCCTTGAGCGCCTGCGCGTTGGCTTGAAACACTTTGGTCTTGAGGGCGCTGAGCGAATCGGTCCGGTCGATCTGCTCGTAGACGGTTTCCGTCGGACCGACGAGATCGCGCGCGAGCATGATCTTGAACTCTTGATAGCCCTTGTAGCCGATCTTCTGGCAAAGCCGCACGACCGTCGACTCGCTCGTCTGCGTGCGCTCCGCAAGCTCAGTCACCGTGAGGTAGATCAATTCTTCGGCGTGCTTGAGAATGAAGTCCGCCACGCGTTGTTCTGCGGTCCGCAGCGAATTGTACGTTCCTTGAATGCGAATGAAGCACCCCGGAACGGCGACAGGTTCGATGCGGGCGGCGTCGGGGGTCGTCTTCACGCGAGAATCGTTCTACGTGACGGTGTTGCGCGCCTCGAAGAACGCAGCGCGGCGCTTTTTGCGGATGAAGTGCCGCTCGGCCGGCGCGGGACGATCGGGTGGCGCCCACTCCTGCGTCGACTTGAGGTACGCGTTCATCTGCGCTTCGAAGCCCTCGTCGACGAGCCGCGGCGCGGGCTTCGTCGGCCCACCGGCAGCACGCTCGAGGACGACGATGGGATGGCGCCCGCGCCGGTCGAGCTCGAGCGCGAGCGGCGTGCGGCTTTGATGGCTTGCAACGTACGCGGGCCGATTCGCCGCGAGTTCGGCGGCTGGAACCGCAGCGAGCGTGCCGTCTTCGAGCCGCACGGTCGCACCGTGGTAGTGGACGTTAATGACAGTACCGAAAACGGCGCTCACGGCGCGCTCGGCCAATCGTCGTTCGGCGCCGGGGTCGGTTGCGCGAGACCGCGCACGTAGATCAGCTCTTGGTGCGGCGCGACCAGCTGCAGCTTCTCGTGAATTTCCGGGATCGCGCCACGCGGATCGCTTAAGCGGTCAACGGTTCGCTGCTGCGCGCGCTCTCGTTCGCGCAAGGCGACGATCTGGCGATGAGCATTTGCGACTTGCCGGGCGATCGCGACGTTCTTCGCGACGATGACTTCGAGTTGAACGGCCACGAGGACGACGACGCAGCCGACGGTCGCAAGAAGCCCAATCCGTGCGGTCAGGCGCGCGACGTGCGACAGCGAACGCGTCACGGAGCGGCGACCGCTTGCGGCCGCGCCGCGCCTTCCCACGCACCGATCCGCCTGAATTTATCATAGCGGCGCTCGCGCAGGTCGCCCGGCGCCAACAGTTCGAGTTCGCCGAGCGAGGCGTCGACCGCATCGAGCATGCGTTCGACGAACGCGCCCGCATCGCGGTGCGCGCCGCCCAGCGGTTCGAGCACGACCTCGTCGATGATGCCGAACGCCGCGAGATCCGAACTCGTGAGCTTGAGGCGTTCCGCCGCTTCGGGCGCGCGCGCCGCGTCGCCCCACAGGATCGCGGCGCACCCCTCCGGCGACGCGACGGAATAAACGGCATTTTCCGCCATGATGACGCGGTCGGCCAGGGCGATCGCAAGCGCGCCGCCGGAGCCGCCCTCGCCGATAATGGCCGACACGACGGGAACGGAAACTTTGGCGAGCGTCATCAAAGCCGAGGCGATCGCCTCGGACTGCGCGTGCTCTTCGGAGGCGATGCCGGGATCTGCGCCCGACGTATCGACGAACGTCACGAGCGGCAGGTCGAAGCGCACCGCGAGATTCATGAGACGCGCGGCTTTGCGATACCCCTCGGGCGACACCATACCGAAGTTGCGCCGGATGTTTTCTTTGGTGTCGCGGCCCTTCTGTTGCGCGAGCACGACGACGCGCCGGCCGCGGAGCTTCGCGAAGCCGCCGACGAGCGCGAGATCATCGCGAAAATGCCGGTCGCCGTGGAGTTCGTCGAACTGCTCGAAGGCCGCAAGGTAGTCGCTCGCGATCGGGCGCTTGGGATGGCGCGCCATGTTGACGCGCTCCCACGGCGTGAGGTCGCCGAAGAGATCGCGCAGCAACTCGCGGTACTTCTCTTCGAGCACACGCACGTCGGCCGCGGCGCTCGGCGTGCCGCGCTCGCGCAAGGTCGTAATGCGCGCTTCGAGTTCGGCGAGCGGGCCTTTCTCGCGTTCGACGATGACGTTCACCCGAGCGCGAACTCCGGCACGGCCTTGAGCGCAGGCGCGATGCGTCGCCGGTCGACGGCATAGTCGAGCATGCGCACGAGCGTGCTGCGTACGAGCGCGCGGGATACGACGAGATCGATATGGCCCTTTTCGAGCAGAAACTCCGCCGTCTGAAAATTATCGGGCAACTTTTGCCGAAGCGTTTGTTCGATGACGCGCCGGCCCGCAAATCCGACCGACGCGCGGGCTTCGGCGATGATGATGTCGCCCTGAAAGGCGAAGGAGGCCGAGACGCCGCCGGTCGTCGGATCGGTCAGCACCGTAATATACGGGTTGCCGTCGGTCATGAAGCGCTCGACGGCCTGCGTCGTCTTCGCCATCTGCATCAGCGCGAGCATGCCCTCTTCCATGCGCGCCCCGCCGCTAGCCGTGAAGATGATACACGGCAAACGCCGCGCGCGAGCTTCTTCGAGCAGATTCGTGATGCGTTCGCCCACGACCGTACCCATCGTGCCGCCGCGGAAATTGAAGTCCATGACGCCCAGCGCCACGGGAAACCCGTCGAGTGTCGCAAATCCAGTGACGACGGCTTCGGAGAGGTTCGATTTGAGACGATCGGCTTCGAGTTTGTCGGGATAGGTGCGTTTGTCGACCCACTCGAGCGGGTCGCCTGGCAGTATGTCCGTGCCAATTTCGACGAAGTCGCCGTCGACGAGCGCGTTGATGCGATCGAAGGCGCTCATGCGGAAGTGGTACTCGCATTTCGTGCAAACGGACAAATTCGCTTCGAGATCTTTGCGATAGAGCATCTCGCCGCACGAGGGGCACTTGACCCACAGTGCCGCGTCTTCGGCTGGAACCGTATTGTCGCGTAACCGGCGTAGCCAGTCGGGCATCGGCATCAGGCGGTCTTCTTCTCGGCAACGACGCCGCCGATGCTCGTGGTCGCTGCGTGCGCACTGCGCATTCCAAACAATCGCGACGCGTAGATGCGCCGGAGTTGCCGAAGATAATTCGTTATTTCTTTGCCACTCAGTTTCGATTCGCCGACCACGCGGTCGACGAAAACGTACGGAACTTCGAGCGCTTTACCATAATGCGCTTTCGCTGCGACTTCGAGACCGATCTTGAAACCGATCGGATCGAGTTCGACACCCGCGAGCGCGTCACGCTTCACGAGGATAAAGCCGCTCGTGATGTCGCGGATCGGCGTGAGCGGCCAGGCCAGCATGCAGGCGACGATCGAGGTGATCTTGCGCCTGAGCGGCCAATTTTCGATGCCGCCGCCCTTGACGTACCGGCTCCCCACCGCCAGCCCATACGTGCCGCTTTCCAATGCGCGAACCATCTGCGGCACGACCCCCGGGTCGTGACTGAAGTCCGCGTCGATGGCACCGAGTGCAACGGAATCCGGCCGGGCGAAACGCCAACCATCGATGACCCCGCTCGAAAGTCCGAGTTTCCCGGGCCGGTGCAGGCAGCGGACGGGATAGCGGTCGGCGAGCGAGTCGACGATGGCCCCGGTCCCATCCGGAGAGTTATCGTCCACGACGACGATCTCGCCGTCCAGACCATTCGAGTGGTAAACGTTCGAGAGCGTCGCAATGAGTTTCTCAATGCCGCCCGCCTCATTATAAGTCGGGACGACGATGCTGAACTTCAAACGTTCGGGCCCTTCATAACCGGCTCTTATACGCCGATTCTAGGCTCGGTTCATGCTCGCGCGCGCGTTACAAGTCGCCGCTTGCATACAAGAGCGCGCTGCATGTAACCAGACCGGCCGTCTCAGTGCGCAGAATTCGCGACCCCAGCGAAATGAGGTGCGCGCCGGCGACTTGCGCCGCCCGCGCCTCCCGATGTGAGAGTCCGCCTTCGGGACCGATTGCAACGATCACCCGCCGCGCGTCGCGTAAAAGTCCGGGCAAGCGCTCGCGCAGCGGTACGGCGTCCGCGACTTCCCATGGTACGAGTGCGGCGTCGTAACCGGCGAACATCGCGCACAGCGACGCAAAGTCTTGCGGCCGCTCGACCGGTGGAACGTCGGGACGGCCGCATTGCTGCGCCGCGCTCTTGGCCAGACGACGCCAGCGCTCGACTTTTCCATCGCGCGAGCCCGTACCCACGACGCGTTCGCTCGTAAACGGGACGAATCGCGCGACGCCGAGTTCCGTCCCCTTCTCCACGACCAAATCCATCTTCGCGCCTTTGGGGATGGCCTGCGCGAGCGCGATTGCGAGCGTCGGGGCGCGCGGTGCGGCAAGCTGCGCGACAAGTCGCGCCCCGAACCGCTCACCATCGATTGCGAGTTCGCCCGCGAAGAGCCGCCCCGACGAGTCGACGACCTCGACCGCATCGCCGCTCGCGCGTCGCAACACCACGCGCAGCTTGCGCGCATCCTCGCCCGCAAGCTCGACGACGTCCCCGACGGCAAAGCGCCCAGCCACGAAAAAGCGCGTCGCGCTCAAGCGTTATGGCGCAAAAGCGTCTTTTACGCGTTCGAAAAAGGACCGGTCGTCGATGTCGTCGCCGCCGATGCGGGCGTATTCTTCGAGCAGGTCGCGCTCTTTGCGTGAAAGCTTTTGGGGCACGACGACGTGCACCGTCGCCAGCAGATCGCCGCGCGACGATCCGCGCACGGCCGGCATGCCTTTGCCGCGCACGCGGAACGTCGAGCCGGTTTGCGTGCCGGAGGCAACTTGCAGCGACTGCGCGCCATCGAGCGAGGCGACCGCCACGGTCGCTCCGAGGGCCGCTTGCGTGAACGAGATCGGAACGTCGGTGTAGAGATCGCTTCCGTCGCGCCGGAAGCGGGGGTGCGGCGCGACGCTCAAGTAGACGTAGAGATCGCCGGGCGGTCCGCCCCGGGTCCCGCCTTCGCCGCTGCCCGAAACGCGGATGCGGCTTCCATCGTCGACCCCTGCGGGAACCTTGACCGTCAACGTCCGATGCTTCTCGACCCGGCCGCGACCGTGGCACGTCTCACATGGTGTCGGGACGAGCGTGCCTTCACCGTTGCACTTCGTACAGGTCGTCTGCGTGACGAACTGCCCGAGCGGGGTCTGCCGCACGCTGCGCATGCTGCCCGAACCGCCGCAGCGATCGCAGCGCTGCACGAGCGTCCCCGGCTGCGCACCCGATCCGCGACACGTCTCGCACCCCGCGAGATGGTTGAACGCGAGCTCGCGTTCGGCGCCGGCGAAGGCCTCGTCGAGCGTGATCTGCAGATCGTAGCGCAGGTCGGCGCCACGGCCGGGACCGGCCGGACGCTGCTGCGTCGCACCGCGTCCGCCACCGAAGAACATGTCGAAGATATCGCCGAGGCCATCGCCGCTGCTAAACCCGCCGGCACCGGCCCCGACGCCGCTCGGAACGGTTCCGAAGCGGTCGTACTGCTGACGCTTCTGCGGATCGCCCAGGACCTCGTACGCCTCGTTGATCTCTTTGAAGTGCGTCTCGGCGGAGGCTTTGTCTTGGGCGACATCCGGGTGGAATTTGCGCGCGAGACTGCGGTACGCAGCTTTAATATCTGTCTCGGACGCGTTGCGCTCGACGCCCAGGACATGGTAATAGTCGGTCGCCACGATGTCCTTAACGCAGCTCCGTATCGGCGAGGTGGCGGCCCAGCGAGACGGCGGTCCCGGTCGCAAGCGCGAGCAGACGCGCATAGGGCATGCGCCGCGGTCCCAGGATCGCGAGCAGTCCGACGCCCTCGTCGCCGAACCGGTACGGCACCGTCACGATACTGCATTCGGTGATCTCGTCGGACCCGAGCTCGTGGCCGATCTTGACGCCGGGCCCCGCGTTGCCGATCGAGTCGGCGACGAGATCGTAGAGCGCTTTCTGCTCTTCGATGATGCGCAGGATCGACCGCAGTTTTCGCAGGTCTTGAAATTCGGGCTGATCGAGCAAATGCTGCGTGCCGCTCGAGACGACGGCCGGTGCGTCCTCGTCCTGCGCGACGTCGCCGAGCGCACCGGAAAGCGCACCGACCAGCTCCGCAGGCAGTCCGGCTTCGGCAACGATGCGCGCCACGTCGGCGGTCGAAATCTCGCGCATCGTCTTGCCGGTGAAGGCGGCGTTGAGCCGGTTCGAAAGCCGCGTGAGATCGTCGGCCTCGACCTGTGCGCCGTGCTCGAACGGCTTTTGCACCGCGACCCCGAGGGACGTGACGACGATCGCGAGTCCGGTGCGTTCGGAGAGCCAAATGAGTTGGATGTGCCGGAAACGCTGCGCATCGCGCTGCGGAGCGACGACGAAGGCGACGTTGCGCGACAGCTGACCGAGCAGGCGCGTCGTATGCTCGATCACGCCGTCGAGCTCGCGGCTCGCGGCGCGGAACTCGTCGTGAATCCGCCGCTGCTCGACCGTCTCGAGCGGCTCCGGCCGCATCAGCTGATCGACGTAGGTCCGGTACCCGGCGTCGGAAGGAATCCGCCCCGCGGAGGTGTGCGGCTGGACGAGATAGCCGGCCGCCTCGAGTTCCGCCATCTCGTTGCGAATCGTCGCGGAGCTCACGCCTAAATTGTACTTCTGAGTGAGCGTGTTCGATCCGACGGGTTCGGCCGTGGCGACGTACTCATAGACGACGGTCGCCAGGATGAAGGCTTTCCGTTTGTCGAGTTCGGGTCGAACGGGCTTCGGATCCGCAGGCCGCAGGTTCTTAGCAGTCACGGCGTGGGAGTGCTAGCATTAGGGTTTAACGTAGCACGGGCGGGTGGCGCGGTCAAGGTCGCGGTCGCCGAGGGCGCCGGCAGCGCAGCTTGCGCGGGCGATGCGGCTTCGACGGCGGCGTGCAATTCGTCCCAGCCGACTTCGCCGATCGAGACGTACGAGACGATGCCATCCGGCCCGAGAACGAGCGTGACCGGTATCGGCGAAACGCTGTAGGCCGTGAAAATTTTGCGCTGCGAATCTTCGACTACCGGCAGATCGATATTGAGCCGACGCAAGAACGTTCTCGCTACGCCCGGTGCTTCGCCCGAAATGGTCACGATCTTTACCGCATCGCCGTAGGTCGCGTGTAGTCTTTCGAATGCGTCGAGTTCGTCCCGGCACGGCCCGCACCACGTAGCCCAAAAATTGAGTACCACCGGCTTCCCGCGCAGCGCCCGGAGATCTTGCGTTCCGGCGCCGAGGTCGAAGCTGAAGTCCGGCGGCGCTTGCGCGAACGCAATCGATCGAAGCCCCGTGCTCGGATGGCGTTCATGATTACGCGCGACTGCGATGACCGGCGGAACTGCGCCGCCGATGGCAAGAAACATGGCGAGCGGTCGGCGGAAGCCTTTGAGCAGAGGGCGCTGCGCACACGACGTTCGCACGCCGGAAAAGTGTTTCGGCAAGAATTTCACGGCGTAAAAGAAAGCGTATCCATCAACGATACTGCGTCTCGACTTGAAGAAAGGGCTTCATGGCTTCCGCAGCGCCTGCACCCCCGTTACCAGCGAAGGAACCAGCTGGAGTTGGCACGGTCGCCGATCCCGCACCATTGGGCCTGGGCGCGTTTGCCTTGACGACGTTCGTACTTTCCTGCGCGAACGCTGGTTGGATTCCCAAAGGAGGCGACCAAGTCGTGCTCGGACTTGCGGCGGCATACGGCGGGCTCGCGCAATTCTGCGCCGGGATGTGGGAATACAAACGGAACAACACGTTCGGGGCGACGGCGTTCACCTCATACGGCGCGTTTTGGATGTCGTTCGCACTGCTCCTCACGTTCTACGCCGCCAAGATTCCGGCCGCGGCGCTCCCCGCTGCCCTCGGCTTCTATCTTTTGTCATGGGCCATCTTCACCGCGTACATGACCGTCGCCGCCGTCCACGTCAGCCGTCCGGTGCTGGCGGTCTTCGTGCTGCTCACCATCACGTTTCTCGTGCTCGCAGCGGGCGCATTTGAATCGAACGCAGCGGTAAGCATGATCGGCGGATACTTCGGCATCGCAACGGCGATCGCCGCCTGGTATGCCTCGGCGCTCGGCGTTTACGCCGCACGTCTCTGATCGCATTTTCTCGCGCTAACCCGACTAGGAGCGACATGGAAACAGCCAACCAGCAGACGATCGAAGCGCTCTTCAAAGAGCAGCGTCGCTTCGAACCTTCGCCCCAGTTCGCCGCCCGTGCGAACGCGCAGTCAGGCATATACGAGGAAGCCGAACACGACTATGAGGCATTTTGGAAGTCGTGGGCCGACAAACTCGAATGGTCGACGCCGTACGATAAAGTGCTCGAGTGGAACGAGCCGTTCGCAGAATGGTTCGTGGGCGGCAAGCTCAACGCGTCGGTCAACTGTTTAGACCGGCACGTCAAGGCAGGCCGGGGCGAGACGATCGCCTACTATTTCGAAGGCGAGCCGGGCGATCGCTGGACGGTCACCTATGCGGAACTGCTGCGAGACGTGTGCCGCTTCGCCAATGGTCTGCGCAAATTGGGCGTCAAGAAGGGCGACCGCGTCGCGATCTACATGCCGATGATTCCGGAACTACCGGTCGCGTTGCTCGCTTGCGCGCGCATCGGTGCGGCGCATTCGGTCGTCTTCGGCGGCTTTTCGGCGGACGCCATCGTCGATCGCGCCAAGGACGCGCAGTGCGTCGCGATCATCACGGCCGACCAGGGCTGGCGGCGCGGCAAGAAAGTCCCGCTCAAAGAAACGGTGGACGTCGCACTCAAAGAGACGCCGAGCGTTAAGCATTGCATCGTGGCGAAACGCGTCGGTGACGCCGTGTCGATGCGAGACGGCCGCGATGTGTGGTGGGCGGACCTCGTCGCAAACGAGTCCGACACATGCGAGCCGGAGGCAATGGACTCCGAAGACCTACTGTTTCTGCTCTACACGAGTGGCACGACGGCGAAGCCCAAAGGCATCATGCACACGACGGCGGGCTACCTCACCGGCGTCACCGCGACCACGAACCTCGTCTTCGATCTCAAAGAGAACGACGTGTACTGGTGCACGGCCGACATCGGCTGGGTGACCGGACATTCCTATATCGTATATGGCCCGCTCGCCCTCGGCGCGACGAACGTGCTCTTCGAAGGGACGCCAGATTTCCCAGACAAGGACCGCTTCTGGGAGATCGTCGAGCGCTATAAAGTGACGATCCTCTACACCGCACCGACGGCGATTCGCACGTTCATGAAATGGGGCAGCGAGTACGTCGAGAAGCACGACCTCTCGTCGCTGCGCGTTTTGGGAAGCGTCGGCGAGCCGATCAATCCCGAGGCGTGGATGTGGTATCACGAACACATCGGCGGCGGTCGCTGCCCCGTCGTCGACACGTGGTGGCAAACGGAGACGGGCGCGATCATGATCTCGCCGCTGCCCGGCATCACGACGCTCAAACCCGGCAGTGCGACGAAGCCGCTGCCCGGGGTGCAGGCCGATATCGTCGACGAGAACGGCAAGAGCGTTCCGCTCGGGGGCGGCGGGTACATCGTCTTGCGCCGTCCGTGGCCCGCGATGCTACGCGGGATCTACGGCGATCCCGAGCGTTACAAAGCGACGTACTGGTCGAAGTTCGAGCACATGTATCTCGCGGGCGACGGCTGCAACCGCGATGAAGAAGGCGATTACTGGTTCATGGGCCGGATCGACGACGTGATGAACGTCAGCGGTCACCGCATCTCGACGACCGAAGTCGAGAGCGCGCTGGTCAGCCATCGCGCCGTCGCCGAAGCGGCCGTCGTCGGCAAGGCGGACGACGCGACGGGCCAGGCGATCTGCTGCTTCGTCTCATTGCGGGGCGCAAGTAACGGTTCGCCCGAGCTCGGCGACGAGTTACGCAAGCACGTCGGCGAAAAGCTCGGCAAGTTCACGACGCCCAAGTATCTGACGTTCACGCAGGAGCTGCCCAAAACGCGCAGCGGCAAGATCATGCGCCGGCTGCTGCGCGACATCGCCGAAGGCCGCATGCTCGGCGATACGACGACGCTCGCCGACTCGAGCGTCGTTGCCGAGCTGCAAGAACGCGCGAAAGCCGAGGTGACCAAAGAGGAGTAGCGTTTCGAGCGCGGCCCGCTGCGCACTTTTTGGGAACGTCGGTACGGTGAATGAGGCCGGATTTGCGAACGTGCCCGCGCTTGGGCCGGGCTGCCGGCTGACCGTGGTCATCCCGGCGCGCGACGAAGCCTCGCACATTACGCGAACACTCGCCGCGCTCGCGCGGCAGCGGGCGACCGATGGCGGTCCGCTCGATGCGCGGATCTTCGACATACTCGTCTTTGCGAACAGCTGCAACGACGCAACCGCAGATGTCGCGCGCGCGTTCGCTGCATGCCACGAAGACGTAACGATCCACGTCGTCGAGGCGGAATTGCCGCGCGATGCCGCACATATCGGCACGGCGCGTAAGCTCGTGATGGATGCTGCGGCGACGCGCTTTATCGCCAGCGGATCAGCGCGCGGCATCATCGCGTCCACCGATGCGGACACGCTTGCCGACGATACGTGGATTGCGTGGACGTTGCGCGAAGCCGAGCGCGTCGACGCGGTAGCCGGGAGCATCAAGCTGGACGCGGAGGAACGTTCGCAGTTCGCTCCGGCGCTGCAGGCACTCTATCGGGACGACGCCGCGTATCAACAAACGATCGCCGAGCTCGAAGCGATCTACGATCCGCTGCCGCACGATCCACTTCCAAGGCACGCCCATCACTTCGGCGCGAGTTTCGCCGTAACGGCCGATGCGTACGTGCGCGCCGGCGGGATTCCGCCGCTACCGTATCTCGAAGACCTCGCGCTCTATCGCAGCCTCGTACGCATCGACGTGCACGTGCGGCACAGCCCTCACGTGCGCGTCACGACCTCTGCGCGTCGGGGCGCGCGCGTCGCCGGCGGCTTTGCGACGTATCTCGGCGATCTCGATGCCTATACGCGGCGCGGCGAGACGCTGCGCGTCGAAAACCCCGACAGGACGCTTGCGAGGATCCGGGCTCGCGCGGCGCTGCGTGGCATCTATGCGGGACGCTTCGCCGCCAACGGTCGCGCCGCGATCGTGGAAGCGTACGCCGATTACGACGGCACCGTAGCGGCGCTCGACCACGGCAGCCCCTTCGGTGCGAACGTAGAACGCATCGAAACGCGTTTCGATGCTAGCGTGCACGCGCCCGTGCCCCTGGGCGCGGCGCTTGCGACGCTGCGCGCCGTTCGCGCGCAACAGTCTACGCGAACGCGCTGAGCTTCGGTGTAGCGCTTCGACCGCTATTGCAGTTGACTCAAAAAAGAGCGCTGCGTTTTCAGCGTATCCTTCCGAGTCATCACGCTGAGCATCGCCTTCTCAGTCATGCGACCTCAACGGACTCGACGATTGCTCTCGCTTCCGGAAGAGGTTCGCCCGCAAGCCGTAGGCCCTCGACATGAAACGGAATTCCCTCGCGAACGAGCCCCCGAAGCGCTTCGAGGCTCTCAGCGGTCGCGGCGTAGCCCGGAAGATCGGGGGCGAATGCCCCCCAGTTATGGGCGCCGCGCTCATAGATCACCAGATACTTCATTGCCAACCCGCCTGCTTCTCACTTTTCTTGAGGAGCCCCGCGCAGATCATCAAAGCGCTGGCTACAAGTTAATAGCACGCAATAACAATTTGCCGGACAATTCTCAACCGCAACGCGCCCATTTTTGCAGTAGCGTTATATCTGTTTCGGGTTTTAATTCGAGGCTCGAATAGGGTCACTGCCCGCAAGAGTATCCGGCAGTGTGCCATAATGGCTGTTGTGATTCTTGGCGTTCCGATCGCCGACGTGCTCGGCCAGCGCGTACTTGCGAGTTTTGCCGGCAACCGGAGCCAAGCGCCCGAACAGCGAAAAAACCACGCGGCCGAGTCGAACGACTTTGGACGTCATGAGCCATTCGCATTAAAGAAGCTGCGCACGTCGTCGAGATCGGTTACGCGCAGCGCGGGCGGCAGCGCGGCGACGATCGAGGCACCGTAACGCATCGACGTCGCGCGGCCGTCGAGCAGCGCGATGACGCCGCGGTCGGTCTTGGCGCGGATGAGCCGGCCGAAACCCTGTTTGAGCCGGACGATCGCCGAGGGAATCATGTACTCCTCGAAACTCGCGCCGCCGGCCGCTTCGATCGCCTGCAGGCGCGCCGCGACGAGTGGATCGGCCGGCGACGGAAACGGCAGCCGATCGATGATGACGCAAGAGAGCTGCTCGCCGACGACGTCGATGCCTTCCCAGAAGGTGCCGGTCGCAAAGAGCACCGCATTCTTCGTGTTGCGAAACCAGTCCAGCAAATGCGCGCGCGGCAACTCGCCCTGCAGCCTGATGGGAAAGGGCACCCGCTCGCGCACGAGCGCGTAGACTTCGTGCAAGCGCGCATACGACGTGAACAGCACGAATGCGCGGCCGCTCGTGACGTCGAGGATCTCTTCGACGAGCGGCGCGACGCGGCGCGCAAAGCGCGGATCCTTCGGATTGCAGTCGGCCGGCGCGACGAAGAGCCGCGCCTGCTCACGATAGTCGAAGGGCGACGGGGCGACGTACTCCTGCGCTTCGTCGACCCCGAGCGAGCGGCGTAAGAAAGCGAAGGAGCGGCCCGTCGCGATCGTCGCGCTCGTGAGCACGACGCTCTGCGTGCGCGCAAAGAGTGCAGTGCGCAAATATTCCGCCACGTCGAACGGCGCACTATTGACTTCATAGCGGCCGTCCGCATCGCCGCGCTCGACCCAGCTGATCGCTTCCTCTTCGGGAAGCGTCGTGCGGTCGACCGTCGCGATGTGCGCGAGGACGCCGCGCATGACGTTATCGCGCCGGCGCTCCGCTTCGGCGGCGTTGTCGGGCGGCCGTTTGAGCGCGGCTTGCCAGTTCGCGTAGAGCCAGTTCTCGAGCCGGTAGAACGACTGTTGCAGCCGCGCGAGCGACTCGAGCGCAGATTCGTTGGCCACGAGCGGGTAGCGTTCGCCTGGCACGCGCGCGAGCGTCTGCGCGAGGCCGCGCATCGCTTCGTCGATCTCGGCATCGTAACTCGCGGGCAGCGCGTAGTTGCGATGCACGCGCCGCATGAGCCGGTTGACGCTCGCGCCCGAAAGCGTTGCCGTCAGTGCGGCCGACGCCCAGCGTTCGCACTGATGCGCTTCATCGAGCACCGCGTAGTCGTATGGCGGTAACAGCGTTCCCCCGAGCGCAAGATCGAGAAAGAACAGCGCGTGGTTGACGACGACGATGTCCGCGTATTTCGCGGCGTCGCGGCGCGCGAAGAACCAACAGTCGCGAAAACGTTCGCAGAACTCTCCGACGCAGTCGTCCGCATCGGCATCGAGCGCTTCCCACTCGAGACCCGGCGGCGTAAAGGGCAGTTCGGCGCGGTCGCCCGTCGTCGTGCGGTCGGCCCAGTCCCACGTCGCCTCCATCGTCGCGCTCTGCGCGATGAGCCGCTCGCCGCGCATGCGATCGAGTTTCGAGCGGCAGAGGTAGTGGTTGCGGCCTTTGAGCAGCTCGACGCGCGCCGGGATGCCGAGCGCTCCGACGACGAGCGGGATATCCTTGCGCACGAGCTGCTCTTGCAGCGCGATCGTCGCCGTCGAGACGACGACCTTTTTTCCGCTGCGTAGCGCCGGAACGAGATAGGCGAGCGACTTTCCGACGCCGGTCCCCGCTTCGACGATCGTATGCGCGCTTTCGAGGAAGCCGCGCTCGACGAGCTTGGACATCTGCACTTGCCCCGCACGCGCTTCGAAGCCCGATAGTGCGCTTGCGATCGGACCACCGCGCGCGAAGACGGTCTCGAGCGACGCGAGCGGTGCCGTGCTCATCGCACGGGCCGCACATTTTCTTCAGGCGGCAGCAACTCGGCTTCCGCAGTCTCACCCGCCCCGGTCGTGACGGCGACGGGCGTCCCTGGGGGCGCGGCTGGCCGCAGCATGAACAGCGCGAGCCCCGCGAGAAACCCGCTTGCGAGCCCACCGAGATGCCCCGCTTTCGAAATGAACGGCACGGCGAAGGTGAACGCGAGATTGATCAAGAGGATCGGCAACGTCGACGCGATCAGCGAGCGTCCGCGGGCGCCCAACCGCACGCCGATGGCGAGCAGCGCGCCGAAGAGCCCGAAGATCGCGCCGCTGGCACCGACCGTCACGTCGCCCGGCGAAAAATACACCACCGCGAGGCCCCCGCCGAAGAGCGAGATCGTGTAGATCGCGAGCATGCGCGGTGCGCCGAGCGCGGCTTCGACGAAATTGCCGAGCTGATAGAGCGCGAACATATTGAGCGCGATGTGTGCGATGCCGCCGTGCATGAAGCCGCCCGTGACGATGCGCCACCACTCGCCGCGCATGACAAGCGGCCCGTAGAGCGCGCCATGCGCGACCAGGCTGTAGTTACTGTCGAATCGCGTTCCCGAAGCAACTTCCCAGATGTACGCCAGGATGTTGACGGCGATAAGCAGATTTGTGGCGCTCACGTAAGCGTCGGCTTCGGCTCGCGCGACGCACACTCTTGGGCACGTCCCGCGCAGCGCCCTAGCATCAGCTCGACCCGGGCGGCGGCCCGAGCACGGTCATCGCCTCGCGCTCGATAAGCTCGACGATCGCGGCTCGCGCATGCTCCTCGTCCTCGCCCGTGGCATGGGCTTGTATGCCGACCCACTCGAAGAACGTCTTGACGTCGCCCGTTTCTTCATTGCGAATTTTCCACGTCGGGCCGATCTGCGGCGGACCGCTTGCGTCGCTCATGGCGAGAGGTTCGACGCCATCGCGTGCGGCCTCATGGCGCCGCGCTCGCGCAGCCCGTACTTGAGCGCACTGCCCGTATTGAAAAGGACGACGGGCGCCTCGAAACGTTCGCCGCGCGCGAGTAAGAGCCGCAGCGCGGCTAGCGTCGCGCCGCCCTCTTCGCAGGCATCGATACCTTCCCGTTCGCGCAGCGCCAGCATGTCGTCGTACATGGCACGCTCGCCGACGGCGAGTGCGCTGCCGTGTGAGTCGCGAATCGCACGAAGCATCAGTCGATCGCCAAGCGCACTCGGCACGCGCAGGCCCCACGCTGCAGTGCGGGCGTCGATCCAAGGCTCGGCGCGGTCAGCGCCCGTTTCGTAGGCGCGTACGATCGGCGCGCAGCCCTCGGCTTGGACGCCGATCATGCGTGGACGCTCTCGGCCGATCCAACCGGCGGCTTGGAGCTCGTCGAACGCTTTCCACATGCCGATCAGGCCGGTGCCACCGCCCATCGGGTAGAGGATCGCACCTGGCACCGTGCCGAGCGTTTCGACGAGCTCGTAGGCCATGGTCTTCTTCCCTTCAATGCGGTACGGCTCACGCAACGTCGCAACGTTGAACGCACCCGTTCTCGCCGCATGAGCGGCCGCGAGCTTCCCCGCATCGTCGATGAGCCCGTCGACGAGCTCGACGCGCGCGCCGTAGCTCCGGCATTCCGCGATGAGAGTCGCCGGTGTGTCGCGAGGCAGGAAGACGGTCACCGGTAATGCCGCCCGCGCGCCGTAAGCGGCGAGTGCGCCGCCCGCATTGCCGGCGCTCGGAGCGACAAGCGCCGTCGCGCCCAGCGCTTTGGCGCGCGTCACCGCAACCGACATGCCGCGCGATTTGAATGATCCCGTTGGATTGTGCGACTCGTCTTTGACGAAGAGTGGCGCCTCCAGAGTCAGTTCGCGTTCGAGGCGCGACGCGCGCACGAGCGGCGTACCGCCCTCGCCCAGCGAGACGGGTTCTTGCATGTCGGGTAGCGGCAGCAGCTCGCGATAGCGCCACATCGTCTGCGGTCGAAACGCAACAGTCTCGCGACGCAAGATCGCGGCCGGGTAACGCACGAGGAGCGGCGCGCCGTCGTGCGGACAGAGCGACGCGAGCTGCTCGGGATCGAAGCGGTGCGACGACTCGAGCGAACACTCGAGCGACGACGGCAACACGCGGGCGCGGCCTAGGCCGTCGGAGTGGGTGTGGGCAGGACCGTCACGAGCCGGGCAAGTTCGAGGGAGATCGCCCGGGGCGTATCGTTGACGCGGATGGTCACGGGGCCACCAAGCGGCGCTTTCTCGAGAACGGTGATCCCCGCGCCCGGTCGCAGCCCGATTCCGCCGAGGTAGCGCAGCATCTCCGACATCTCTTCGGTTACGCCGTGAACGGTCGCGGCGTCGCCTTCGCGCAGCTGCGCGAGCGGCACGCCCGGGCGTTCCGGATCGCTGAGGTCGCTCGGCGGAATGGGATGCCCGTGCGGACAGACCGTCGGGTTGCCCAAGACCGCGACGAGCCGCTCCTCGACGCGCGCCGAGATCGCGTGCTCGAGCCGGCACGCTTCGTCATGAACCTCGTCCCAGGACATCCCGAGCATCTGCGTGAGAAAGCACTCGGCGAGCCGGTGGCGGCGCACGACGCGCACGGCGATCGCGAGTCCGTCCCGCGTGAGCTTGGCCTCGCCGCGCGCGCGATGTTCGACGTAGCCGTCGGCTGCGAGCTTCTTGAGCATGCCCGATACCGAGGCAGGCGCGACGCCGAGTTCGGAGGCGAGCGCCGATGTCGAAACGCCGGGGCCTTCCCGCTCGAGACGATAGACCGCCTCGAGATACTCTTCGGTCGACTCGTCGAAGTGTGTGTGACCGGCCATATACCCGAAGACGTTCGCTACGGGACGGACATATTCAGGCTTGCCTCTGCGAGCTTGCCGCGCAGCGCGGCTTTGCGCTCCGCGGACGCAAAGCTGGCGTCGATCGCGTTGCCTGCGAATCGCACGACGGCATCGTCACCGAGCCAGCTCGCCACGAGCGCGTACTCCTGGTCGAGGGTCGTCGAGAAGAGCTCCGGATCGTCGGCATCGATCGTGCAGCGGACGCCCGCGGCGTCGAACGCGGCGATTGGGTGCACTTCATCTGCCGGCACGGCACCCGTGAGCCGGTTCGAGGTGGGACAGAGCTCGAGTGCAATGCCCCGGTCGGCCAAAAGCGCCACGACCGCGGGATCTTCGAGCGCGCGAACGCCATGTCCAATCCGTTCCGCACCGAGCACTTCGATCGCGTCGCGGACGCTGTCCGCGCCCGCCGCTTCGCCCGCGTGAGCAACCGTGTGCAGACCTTGAGCGCGCGCGAACGCAAATGGTTCGGCGTAGCGTGCCGGCGGGTGGTTCGCCTCGTCGCCACCGAGTCCGACGCCGATTACGCCCAGCCCGGCTTGCGCAAGTTCGACTGCGCTGCGAGCGGTCGCGAGCGCGCGCTCGACGCCGAAGTTGCGCGTCAGATCGCAAATGAACGCGACGTCGATGCCCAGTCGTTCGCCTTCGACCGCAAAAACGTCGCGCATGGCAGCGACGCAGGCGTGCACGTCGAGGTCGGGATGGAAGAACGTCCAGACCGAAGGCGAGATGAACATTTCGGCATAGCGCACGCTCTGCGCCGCGGCCGCAGCGACGTAATCACGCGCGACGCGCGCGTAGTCCTCGGGTCGTTGCAACGTCTTGCACACTTCGGCGAACGTGAGCAGGAATTCGCGAAACGTGGTGAAGGCGTACGTCGCCGCGAGCGGCCCGTTCGCTCGCGCGCTGTCGACACCGCGCAGCTGCGCGAGCTCGCGAAACGTCTCCGCGCGAACGGTTCCCTCGAGATGACAGTGCAGCTGCACTTTGGGCAGACGTCGGACGAGCGCAGATGCGGCCATGTCGAACGACGCTTCCGCTCGTTGCAGGTGAGTCCTAGCAACTTGCGCTTGACATTCGCTTCCCGGCCACGTATAGTAAGCGACGCCGTCGCGGGGTGGAGCAGTCCGGTAGCTCGTCGGGCTCATAACCCGAAGGTCCCAGGTTCAAATCCTGGCCCCGCAACCAGTGAAAGCCCGCTACGGCGGGCTTTCTTCATGTCCTACGACCAAACGTTTGCCATTCGGTCGCCATGCGTCGAAAATCGGTCGCCGCAATGCGCCGCGCCGCCGATTTGCGTTCGCTTAGGTCGCATCGGCGTGCGGTCGAACAAAGGTGGCCAAACGGGGGTCTCGCTCAAGGCGTCCATAAAAGCGGTCCATTTTTCCGATCGCTATATGATCTTTAGCTCGCATTGCAAGATGCTCGAAATGTCGCGCAGACGTACGGGCCAACCGCGAGACGTCGAAGATAGATTGGTAGCGCGAGACGGTCCCAGAGGTTCTCGATGTTGTCCGCGTACTCTGCGAAGATGAGCCGTTCCGAGACACCACCCGAAAGCGCAGCAGGGCCGCGACATTTGCGAATTCTTCCATGAAGCCGGGCTGGGGCAGCCGGAACCTAAATGCCGGATCGGTCACAAGACGTTCGAGAAATGGATCGATCGTGGTGAAAGCCCCTGCCAAGTCCAGCGACTCGAGGCGGTCGCCGAGCCGGAGATTGACGGTGACCTCGTTGCTATTTCTCACGTGCCGAATTTGAAGAAACGCTGCTATTGCGGTGACGGCGACGACGAACGCGAAGCTACCGACGCAATCGCAGCGACCCAACTAGCGTCCACGGTAATGGAGAACTCCTTTGCATCGAGCTTCCGCAGTAAAACGAGTCTTAGCGGCTAGCAACCCGGAAGCGGACGTTTCCGGCATCGACGCGCGCACTACCTGAAGCGGCCTATGCCCATGCTGCAAGTCATCGACGTCCACCCTCAAAGAAGGAGGCAAGATACTTGTATGCAGGATGTTTGCGTGCACGTGGAATGCGCTCGAACGCGGACGCGATACGAAGAGGACGGTTGACAAGATTACTTAGAACGAAGGCGGCCGATCGGCGAACGCGTCGCTGCAGCCGTGCATCGTCCGCCGTTATCGACCGCGTGCGATGCGGATTCTGATCGTCGAAGACGACGCGCGCCTGGCGGCCGTCGTGCGTCGCGGTCTCGCAGAGTCCGGGCACGTCGTCGACATCGAGGCCGACGGCATCGCGGGCGAATCGACGGCAGCTGCGGGCGTCTATGACGCGCTCGTGCTCGACGTCGCGCTGCCGGGTCGCGACGGACTCGCCATCGCCCGCGGCCTGCGCACCGCGGGCGTGGCGACGCCGATTCTGATGTTGACCGCGCGCGACGCCGTCGAGGACGTCGTCGCCGGGATCGCTGCCGGTGCCGACGACTACCTTCGCAAACCGTTCGCGTTCGCCGAGCTCGAAGCACGGCTGCACGCGATCGCACGGCGCGGTGGCGGCGAGCCGCCCGTCGATGAGCTGCGCGTCGGCGGACTTGCGCTCGACCTCGGCGCCCGCGTCGCGCGGCTCCATGGCGAGCCGCTCGCGTTCACCGCGCGTGAGCTCGCCTTCCTGGAGGTCTTCATGCGCAATCCTGGGCGCACGCTCACGCGCGCCGCACTCGAGGACGCGCTGTGGGACCGTGACCGCGACACGATTTCCAATCTCGTGGACGTCTACGTCGGCCGGCTGCGTGCGAAGCTCGCGCGTGCGGGCGCAGCCTCACCGCTCGAGACCGTCCGCGGCATTGGGTACCGGATGCGTGCCGATGCGTCGGCCTAGAAGCCTCGCCGGGCGCCTCGCGCTGCTCTACGTCGTCGCGCTCGTCGCGGGTCTGATCGTCTTCGCCGCGTTCGCGCTCATCACGATCGATCGCGTGCAGCGCGCGAGCGCCGACGCGACGCTCGCGAGCGAAGCCGGCGCGGCCGCAGCCGTTGTCGTACCTGAGTCGGATTCCGAGGGCCTCGACCGACAAGACGCCGGCGTCTTCCGCCGCACGCTCGGTGCACACGCCAACGGCGCGCTCTTCGACGCGGCCGGTCGGCTCGCACTCTCGACCGTCGTCGATCTTCCCGACGAAATCCGGGCGCTCGCCACCCCGGGCGCGGCCGTGGCGCGCGACGTGATCATCGACGGCGCGCGAGCGCGCGCCGTGACGGCCCAGGTCGCGCGCGGTGCACGGCGTTTCGGGACGGTCGTCCTGTGGCGGCCGATCGGCGATGTCGCCGACGTCGACCGCCGGGCCGCGCTCGGCTTCGCGATCGCGATCCCGTTGCTCGCGCTCGCCGCGCTCGCAGCCGGCCGTGCGCTCGCGCGGCGCGCGTTGCAGCCACTGCGCGCGCTCGCCGCGGTGATCGCCGAGATCGAAGCGAGCGACCTGGGCCGCCGGATCGGTCGCATGGGCGACGACGAACTCGGCGTGCTCTGTGCGACGTTCGACCGAATGCTCGCGCGACTCGAGGACGCTTTTCTCCGGCAACGTCGCTTCGCAGGCGACGTCGCGCACGAGCTACGCGCGCCGCTCGCGGTCGTGCTCGCCGAAATCGACGTCGCGCGTCGCAAGCCGCGCAATCCGGTAGAGTACGAGCGCACCCTCGATGCCGTGCGCGACGAAACGCTCGGACTCGACCGTCTCGCGAGCGATCTGCTCGCATCCTATCGCGACGACGCGCCGCGCGCACTCGCAATCTTTCCATTGCGCGATGCCGTCGTCGATGCCGTCGCAACGATCGCGCCGCTCGCCGGCGCGCACCGCATCACGCTCGACGTGCGCGCCGAAAGCGACGTTGCGATCGTCGCCGACCGTGCCGAGCTCACGCGCGCGCTCGTCGCCATCCTCGATAACGCGCGAAAGTACGGCGGCGACGAGCATGCCGTCGTCGTCGCCGTCGTCGACGCGACCGGAAGCGACGCGCGCGTCACCATCCGTGACGCCGGCCCGGGCTTCTCGCAACCTGCACTCGCGCGCGCGACCGAACGCTTCTGGCGCGACGCCTCGACGCACGGCCGTGACGGCTCGGGACTCGGCCTCGCACTCGCGCACGCGATCGTCGAGGCCGCCGGCGGCACGCTCGCGCTCGCGAACGCGGGCGACGGCGGCGCGGTCGTGACGCTCACGTTCCCGCGCGCGAGATTGCCGGATTCATCGAAGCGTCATGTTGGTGACGTATCGTAAGGGCATCACCTCTCGTTCGAAAGGAACGCTCTTCATGAAGAATCGCCCCACGACCATCGCACTCGCCGCCGTCCTTGCCGCCGGCCTGACGAGCGCGTTCGCCACCGCTGCCACGAACGCAACTCTCGCGGCGCAGGCGAAGATCACGTTGCCTCAAGCGCGCGCCAAGGCGCTCGCGGCGGTCCCCGGCAAGATCGCGGCGTCGGAACTCGAGCAGGAAGCGGGCGGCAGCGGCCTGCGCTACAGCTTCGATATCGCAACGACGGCGGGCACGCGTGAAGTCGGCATCGACGCCAAAACCGGCGCCGTTCTCGAGAACTCGGCCGACAACGCACCGGCGTCGCAGGCCGGCGGTGAACAGAAGGACGCCGACGGCGACTGAGCGCCCGAAGTGGCTCTGGCTAAACCATAGGGGGGTAGCCTATCTTCAGGTGGAACAATACCCCGTATGGGCCATACGATTCGAGACAAGGACAAACTGCTCGCGCGCGTGGGCCGCATCCGCGGACAGGTCGAGGCGATCGAGCGTTCGCTCGAAACGGAGAGTGGCTGCGCGCCGACGCTGCAGCTGATCGCCTCGGCACGCGGCGCGATGAATGGACTGATGTCCGTCGTCCTCGAGGAGCACGTGCGCACGCACGTGCTCGATGCAAAGCCGTCGCGACAAAGCGCGCAGGCGGCCGAGGAGCTTGTCGACGTCGTGCGTGCCTATCTCAAATAAGAACGTGGCCATGCAGGCGCCGCCGATAGATCGCGTCCCTACAGAACCGCCCGCAGCGCAAGAGCGCATCGGCACCCGTGCCAGCGACGTCGCACGCGTCATCGTGGTCACGCTCGCAGCGGCCGCGGTCTGGTTTCGTCTGTGGGAGCCGTTCCCGCATGCGAGCGTCATCGGCATTGCAGCAACGCTGATCGGCGGCTGGCCGATCTTCGCCGAAGCCTTCGAGAACGCCATCCGGCGTCGGATGACGATGGAACTCTCAATGACGATCGCGCTCGTGGCGGCGCTCGCGATCGGCGAGTTCTTTACGGCCCTCGTCATCACGGCGTTCGTCCTTGGCGCCGAGATTCTCGAAACGTTGACCGTGTCGCGCGGGCGCCGCGCCATCGGTGCGCTCCTCGATCTCCTGCCGCAGACGGCGACCGTGCGGCGTGCGGGCCAATCCCTCGACGTCGCCGCAACGGATCTGCGCGTCGACGACCTCGTTCTGGTCGATCCGGGCGGTCTCGTTCCCGTCGACGGCACCGTCGTTGCCGGACGCTCGTTCGTCGATGAGGCCCGTATCACGGGCGAGTCGATGCCCGTCGAAAAGGTTGCCGGCTGCGCCGCGTTCGCGGGGACGCTCAATGCTGGCGGGCGCTCGAGATCCGCGCGGAGCGGATCGGAGCCGACACGAGCTTCGGCAAGATCGTCGAAGCCGTCGAATCGGCGGAACGTTCGCGCGCGCCGATCCAAAAGCTCGCCGACCGGCTTTCCGGTTATCTCGTGTACTTCGCGCTCGGCGCGGCGGTTCTCACGTACCTCCTGACGCGCGACGGGCGCGCGACGATCTCGGTCGTCATCGTGGCGGGCGCATGCGGCGTCGCCGCCGGCACGCCGCTCGCCATCCTCGGCGCAATCGGACGCGCAGCGCGCGAAGGGGCGATCGTGAAGGGCGGCCGCTATCTCGAAGTGCTCGCGGCGGTCGATACCGTCGCCTTCGACAAGACCGGAACGCTGACGCTCGGCGAACCGGTCGTCATCGACGTCATCGCCGCACCGGGGGTGAGCGCGCACGAAGTCATGTCCGTTGCGAGCATCGCCGAGCGCCGCTCGGAGCACCCGCTCGGCAAGGCGGTCGTTGCACACGCAGCGGAACTCGGGCTTCCCGCCTTGGAACCGGACGAGTTCGTCGCGACGCCGGGTCGGGGCATCGAAGCGAGCTTCGCCGGTTCGTCGATCCTGACCGGCAATCGTGAACTCTTCGCCGAGCAACGCATCTCGTTCGCAGCGCCGCCGCCGAACGCTGCAACCGAAATCCTCGTCGCGCGCGATGGCCTGTATCTGGGACGGATCGCCGTCGCCGACGCCGTGCGCGGCGAAGCCCGTGAGGCCGTCGCCGCGCTCAAGGCGCTCGGCATCAGAACGCTCCTGCTCACGGGCGATGCGCTGCCGATCGCGCGATGCGTCGCGGGCGAGCTCGGCATCGGCGACTTCGCTGCGAGCTTGCTGCCCGAAGGGAAGCGCGATCGTATCGCCGCGCTCGTACGCGACGGTAGAACCGTCGCGATGGTCGGCGACGGCATCAACGATGCGCCGGCGCTCGCGACCGCGCAGGTCGGCGTAGCGATGGGATCGGGCACCGATGTCGCACGTGAAAGCGCGGACGTCGTGCTGCTGGGCAACGACCTGGCACGCTTCGTCGAGACGATCCGCATCGCACGCCGAACGAAGGCCATCGTCATGCAGAACTTCGCCGGTACGATCGCGGTGGATGCGATCGGGATCGCGCTCGCCGCGGCCGGCGTGCTGCATCCCTTAGCGGCCGCGTTCATCCACGTCGCCTCGGAGTTGACGTTCATTCTCAACGCGACGCGAATGTTGCCGGGACCGGCCGGCGACGCACGTTCCGCGACGCCTCGGCATGCCGGCACCCGGTCGAAGCTCGAGTTGACATGCTCTCCGCCCTGAAGGGCGGGGATTCTGCAACGCGCCGCTCATGCGGCGCACTGCGCTTCCCGTTTCGGCGACGCTTGCGCGTCTCCACAGGCGATCCGGGCTTGTCCAGCCCTTCGGAGTATGTTGATCGCGGCGTTCGTGTCGGCGTTGGCCGCATGACCGCACGCCACGCATCTGAACGCCGCTTGCGTGAGCCGATTCTCGCGGCTGACGTTTCCGCAGGCACTGCAAGCTCTCGAGGTATTGCGCGGATCGACGAGCAGCATCGTGCCGCCCTTCCATGCGAGTTTGTAGGCGAGCTGGCGGCGGAACTCGCTCCAGCCTTGGTCCAGGATGCGTCGATTGAGTCCGCTCTTCGCTGCAACGTTGATCCCTGGTGCTTTAACGGTGCCCTTGGTCGACGCCGTCATGTTCACAACACTGAGGTCTTCGAGCACGACAACCGCGTGGTTCTTGCTGATCGTCGAGCTGGATTTGTGGAGCTGGTCCGTGCGGATGTTCGCAATTTTAGAATGCAGGTTCGTGATCCGCGCCTTTGCCTTGCGCCAATTCGCGGAGAACTTGACCTTCCGAGCAAGACGCTGTTGCAGCAACGTAAGGCGCCTTTGGTGTTTTTTGAACGCATTCGCGCCCTCGAAGAACGTCCCATCGGACAACGCGACGAAGCGCGCTACGCCGACATCGACGCCGACAACCGATCCGGCATCCTCATGGGTCGGTTCTTCGACTTCACGCTCGGTTTGAAACGAGACGTACCACCGGCTGCCTTCGAGGCGAAGCGTGACGTTCTTGACTTCCCCTTCAACCTTTCGCTTCGCCGTTCGCGCACTGACGCGAAACGCGACCCATCCGATCTTGGGTAGGAAGACGCCGTTGCGTTGCACCCTAAACCCTTGCGGAAAGCGAATGCCTTGGGCATGTGCCTTCTTTTTGAATATCGGCATCTCGGCAGGGAGCTTTGGATCGAACGCCTTCGAGTAGGCACTCGCGAGGTCACGCAAGGTCTGTTGCAGCGGCTGGGAGTGCGCGGCTCGCAAGAACTCGTGGCGAGCCTTCAATGCCTTCAGTCGCCCGCAGAACGCGCCGTAGTTACGCGGCAACGGGTCGCCATGTTCGTAGCGGAACTCGTTCTCGGCCAAGATCGCATTCCAGACAAAACGCGAGCAGCCGAGGAACTGCCGCAGCAATCCGTCCTCGGCAGCGCTCGGCTTCAAGCGGAAGCGATATCCCTGGCGTCGGATCACCTCTTCATGGTAGCATTGGTCTGTGGCAGATGCAACCGACTTCCGAACTGGCAGGCACTGCGTCTTTGTCCTCCACGTTCATTTGGTCTTTGTGACCAAATATCGCCGCCATGTCTTCACGGCCAGGCATCTCGCCGCGATGCGGACCCTCTTTACGGGCCTGTGCGAGGATTTCGAGTCGACGCTCATCGAGTTCGACGGGGAGGACGATCACGTTCATCTGCTCGTCAGATATCCGCCCAAAGTCGCGCTCTCGGCATTGGTCAACAGTCTCAAGGGAGTTTCATCCCGGTTGCTCCGCAAATCTCACCCAGAGCTCGTGCGTCGCTATTGGAAGGGCGTTCTCTGGTCGCCAAGCTATTTCGCTGCGTCCTGTGGCGGCGCTCCACTATCGATCATCAAGCACTACATCGAGAACCAACGCACGCCAGCCTGAGGATGCCTAAGGCGCGCGCCTCATATCCCCGGCCCGAACGCCGGGGCTTTACGGCGCTTCGGGTAAGTAAGGCGTGAGCGCCTTGCACCGCCCTTAGCGTTCGCTCACGACGGCACCTGAGCGAATCGCTGCGTCGACGCGCAGCACTTCGCCGATGGTCCACGCCTGCGCGATGCAGCCGTCGAAGCGGTGCGGCGGATCGCCGTCGGCGATCTCACCCGCGCTGCCCAGACCGTACGCCTCGAGCTGATCGCGCATCGGCTCGAGAAACGCGAGCGCTGCCGCGGCGTCGCCGTACGCGCGAAAGTGCGCGAGCGCGAAGGGGCCGATGAGCCAGCCCCACGCCGTACCCTGATGGTAGGCAGCGTCGCGTTCGCGCAGCGAACCACCGTAGGTTCCGAGGTAGTTCGCATCGCTCGGAGCGAGACTGCGTAAACCGAAGCTCGTAAGGAGCTCGCGCGCACAGGTGTCGACGATCGTGCGGCGCTGTTGCGCAGAGAGCGGCGAGACCGTTAGCGCAGCCGCGAAGATCGCATTGGGCCGCAGCGAGGCGTCGTTGCCTTCGGGCCCGTCGAGAACGTCGTAAAGATAGGCGCGCTCGGCATTCCAGAACCGCGCGAAGCCGCTGCGCGTCTTCTCGCGCATCGCTTGGTACGGCGCGGGATCAGCGCCGGTGAGTATCGCGAAGGACGCAAGCACGTCGAGCGCGTTATACCACAGTGCATTGACTTCCACAGGCTTGCCGATCCGCGGCGTAACGACCCAGTCCTCTGCTTTTGCATCCATCCAGGTAAGCTGCACGCCCGGGACGCCCGCGGCGAGGAGACCGTCGGTAGCCTGGCCGATACCGAACCGCGTCCCGGCAGCGTAGCGCGCAACGATCTCGGCGAGGACGGCGAAGAGACGCCGAACGAGTGCGTCGTCGCCCGTCTGCGCATGATACTGCCGCACGGCCTCGACGTACCAAAGCGCCGCATCGACGCTGTTGTACTCCGGCGCCTGCCCGGCGTCCGGGAAATAGTTCGGCAGCATACCGTCGTCGACGTAGCCCGCGAAGGTTTCAAGAATTGTCGCTGCGACCCGGGCGCGCCCGGTCGCGAGCGTTATGCCGGGCAACGCGATCATCGTATCGCGGCCCCAATCGCCGAACCAGTGGTAGCCCGCCACGATCGAGCGTCCGGCGTCGCGCGCGCTGCCGCGCCGAACGACGAACTGATCAGCCGCGAGTGCGAAGCGCTCGATCCAGGGCGCCCCAGCGCCGCCGTTCTGATCGCGAAAAGCCGCCAAGATATCCGCTTCGCGCGCCGCGTTGCGTGCGCAGGCGGCGTCTGCATCGACATCCGGCACACCCGGTGCACCGCACGCAACCGTCACGCTACCGCCTGCCGGCAACGCGACCCGAATCGTCGCGGCGTGCAGCATGTCGTCTCGGTCGTCGAGGCCGCGCTCCGTTTCGCGCGCGAGTAGCGCGTCGCGAAACCAAACGTGTTCCGGCGTGACGTCACCGGAGTCGCAGCGGATCTCGAGCGACACGCGTTCCGTCGCGATGCGCACGCCGCGCGTCAGCGGCTCGATCGGCAGCCGCCGCTCGCCCGCGTGCGAATTGCCGTGGAAATCGCGATCGTTGACGAGGAGCTTGAGCGCGAGCGCCGCGCCGTCCCCGCGCAGCAAGCGGTACCGAATGTAGCTGCGGTTCGCGCCGTGCTCCATCCAAATGCGTTTCTCCAGCTGCGCTTCCGCACACGCGAAGGTCCACACGGGCACCGTGCCGTCGAGTTCGAAATGCTCGAGATACCGGTAGCCGCGCGGCGCAAGCGCACCGCCGCTCCACCGGTGAGCCCCGAGTTCGTATTCCGTTTCGCGCAGCGTCAACAGCTCGTCGATCGCCGCCACGAGCAGCCTGCGTTCGACGGGTGGCGCGAGGGCGGCGATTAGTAGTCCATGATAGCGGCGCGTCGCAATACCGGCGACCGTGCCCGAGGCAAATCCGCCGATGCCGTTGGTCACGAGCCATTCGCGAAGCTCGCTTTCCGCAACGCGACCGCACGTGGCACGCCCGATTGAAAGGTCTCCGAAGTCAAGATCCCGAGCAGAAGGCCGTTTCGGATTTTTTGACGTCACTATCGAAGACGGCGCCGTCCTGGCGCGTGTACGTGATCGTCTGCACGCCGCTGCCATCGGGCGCGAGCACGCGGTTGATCACGATGCGATGGCCATCGGGTCCCGTCGTGAACTCGATGACGTGGGCCGTCTTTCCTTGACACGGAAGGTCCTGATCGGTCGTCGCTTTGATCTTGTTGGTGCTGAAGTTCTTTTGGATGTTGCCGAGTGCGTCGGCATAGGCGAGCGACGTGTCCTTGATATAGGTGACGGTCGCGACGTCGCCGAGATGCCACTGCTTGTAGGTGCGTGTCGTATCGGTCGATGTCGGGACGGCGACCGGACTCCAGCCGAGGGGACCGGCGTAGTCCGCGGCGGCGACCGCCGCAGCGGAGACGGCGGCGAACGTGCCGAGAAGTGCGAGCGAATAGCGCATGGCGCGCGTAGTTACGTCGGCGACCCGCTGCCTCTTGCGTACGATGTTGAATGTTTCGGGTTGCCGACGCGCCGTTTGTCCTACGCCGGTACCGGCCGCTGCAGCACGCCGAGTTCGCGGCCGACACGTTCGAAGGCCCCGAGTGCGGCATCGAGGTCGCCGCGTTCGAGTTCGCTCGATATCTGGACGCGGATGCGTGCGCTGCCTTCGGGCACGACCGGAAAGCCGAACCCGGTGACAAAAACGCCTTCTCGCAGGAGCCGGTCGCTCATGTCAATGGCAAACGCCGTCTCGCCAACGATGATCGGCACGATCGCGCTCGGTCCCGGCAGCGGCTCGAAGCCCAAACGTGCGAGACCGTCCCGAAAATACCTGACGTTGTCGCGTTGCTTCTGCACGAGCTCGGGTCGGGCTTCCAGGAGCTGCACGGCACGCAGCGCGCTTGCGGCCACGGTCGCCGGCAGGGCATTGGAGAAGAGCTGCGTGCGCGAACGCTGTACGAGCGTGTCGACGAGCGCGCGGCTTCCCGCAACGAACCCGCCGGCGGCGCCCCCCAGCGCCTTGCCGAGCGTTCCGGTGACGATGTCGATCTTACCCGCGAGCCCGAAGTGCTCGGTCGTGCCGCGACCCGCGAGGCCCATGACGCCCGTGCCATGGCTGTCGTCCACGATCGTTACGGCACCGTAGCGTTCGGCGAGCGCGACGATCTCCGGCAGCTTGGCGAGGCTGCCTTCCATCGAGAAGACGCCGTCGGTCACGATGAACGCGATCCCCTCCGAGTCGCGCAGCTTCGCTTCGAGATCGGCCATATCGCCGTGCTTGTAGCGCAGCCGCTTCGCGCCCGCGAGCCGGCAGGCATCGATGATGGAAGCGTGGTTGAGCTCGTCCGAGATCAGCGTGTTCCCAGCCGTTCCGATCGTCGGGAGCAACCCTTCGTTCGCGGCCCAGCACGACACGTAGCTCAGCGCCGACTCGAAGCCCAAGAACGCTGCCAGCTTCGCCTCGAGTTCGCGGTGGATGTCGAACGTGCCGCAGATGAAGCGCACGGACGCGGTTCCTGCCCCGTACCGGTCGAGCGCCGCTTTCCCAGCCGCGATCACGTCCGGATCGTTCGCGAGACCGAGATAGTTGTTGCTCGAAAGCACGATGACGTCGCCCGCTTCTTCCATATGCGTGCGCGCGGCCATGGGCTTCGTGAGGTGGCGCAGCCGCTTGTACGTCCCGGCCGCTTTGAGTTCAGCCAGGTCGGCGCCCAGTTTCGTTTCGAACGCGTCGTTCATCGCGGCGGCTCCATGCCGATCAGAGCTGCTGCTTTCCATCGCGGATTCCGGCCAGTCGCTCGCCGATGTACGCCCAATTCGCCACGTTCCACCACGCCTTGAGATAGTCGGCGCGCTTGTTGCGATACGTCAGATAGTAGGCATGCTCCCACACGTCGTTTCCGAACAGCGCAGGCTTTCCCAGCAGCAGCGCACTATCCTGATTGGCGGTGCTCTCGATCTCGAGTTTGCCGCTTTGCGGGTTGAAGAGCACGAAGACCCAACCCGAGCCGAAACGCTTGACGCCGGCGGCCTCGACCTGCTCCTTCATCGCGTCGACGGAGCCGAAATCGCTTTCGATTTGCCGCTGCAGGTCGGCGGGCATTGCCGTGCCGCCGGGCGCCATGAGCTTCCAGAACAACGAATGGTTGGCGTGGCCGCCGCCGTTGTTGCGGACCGTCGTGCGAATGCTTTCGGGCACGTCGTTCAACCCGCGCAGCAGATCCTCGATCGTCTTCCCTTGAAGCGCCGGCTGGTCCGCGAGCGCTTTGTTGAGTGCGTCCACGTACGCTTGATGGTGCTTGTCGTGGTGCAAGTGCATCGTCTCCTCATCGATGGTCGGAGCGAGTGCGTCGTATGCGTAGGGGAGAGGCGGAACTTCGTAAGCCACAGCGTTCCTTTCGAAATGCACGTATCATGAGCCAGGTGGAGCGTCTTCGTCGCGGTTCGTACCCGCTTCGCGCATGCTGCTCGGCGGCACGCTTCCGCCGCTTATCGACGTCGTACCCGCGAAACCGCTCGAAACTCCGGCTCGGCTCATAGCAGTTCCTCTGCCCGGGGCGGGTAAAGAGCCGCTATGGTGACGGAAACGCAAGGCGAGCGCGTCGCGCGAACCGGCATCCCGGGCTTCGGAGGAACGCAGCGCGTGGACCGCTGGTGGGCGGAACCGCTTGCGACCGCAGTCGCACTCGCGCTCTTCGTCGCGTATTCGACCTGGGCCGTACTCGCCGGCACCGACTATGCGTATGGTCCCTACATCTCGCCGTTCTATTCGCCGCTCGTGAGGAGCGTGCCGATTTCGCCCGCGATCTTCGTCGCATGGATCCCGCTCCTGTTTCGATTGAGTTGCTATTACTATCGCAAAGCGTACTACCGCGCGTTCTTCCTGAGCCCGCCGGCGTGCGCCGTCAGCGAACCGTCGCGTGACTATTCGGGCGAGGATCGACCGCCGCTAAGCTGGCTGCCGGTGATGCACCGCTGGTTTCTGTACCTCTCGATCCTCGTCGTGCTCTGGCTGTGGGCGGACGCGCTGCGCGCATTCGATTGGAACGGCTATTTTGGCGTCGGCCTGGGCAGCCTCATCATGCTCGGCAACGTCGTGTTGCTAACGGGCTTTACGTTTGGCTGTCACGCACTGCGCAGCGCGGTCGGCGGCAACCTGCGCTGCTTCTCCTGTTCGGCCTTCGGGGCGACGCGCTATCGTCTGTGGCGCGGCGTCTCGTTTCTCAACGCCTTTCACGGGCGCTGGGCGTGGCTGAGTCTCTTGAGCGTCGCGTTCACCGATCTCTACATTCGCATGTGCGCAGCGGGCGCGCTCGCGGACCTGCGCTTTTACTAGTGGCGCCGGGCGTAAGCGTTTCGCGGCACGCGGCGGACGTGCTGATCATCGGCGCCGGCGGCGGCGGTCTGCGCGCAGCGATCGCCGCGCGCGCAACTGGTGCCCGCGTCGCGATCGTTTGCAAGTCGCTGCTCGGTAAAGCCCACACGATCGTTGCCGAAGGCGGCATAGCGGCGGCCATCGGCAGCGTCGAACCGCGCGACGACTGGAAGGTGCACTTCCACGACACGATGGCCGGCGGCAAGTATGTGAACAGCTGGCAGATGGCGCTGCTGCACGCGCAAGAGGCACCCCGCGAAATCGAAAATCTCGAACGCTGGGGCGCGCTCTTCGACCGCACGGCTGAGGGCGGCATCATGCAGCGCCTCTTCGGCGGCCACACCTACAAGCGACTCGTGCACGTCGGCGACCGCACCGGACTCGAGTTGATCCGCACGCTGCAAGACAAAGTCGTCGCCGAGGGCGTGCCGGTGTTCATGGAACACACGGTTACGAAATTGCTCTTGCGCGATGGAAGCGTCGTCGGCGCCGCAGGTTACGAACGCGAAACCGGCCGGTTCATGGTCTGGGACGCGCCGGCGATCATCCTGGCCACGGGCGGCTCCGGGCGCATCTTCTCCGTCACGTCGAATTCTTGGGAAGGCACGGCCGACGGTCAGGCGCTTGCATTCCGCGCCGGCGCCGAACTCATCGACATGGAGTTCGTTCAGTTTCATCCGACGGGCATGGTGTGGCCGCCGAGCGTACGCGGCATCCTCGTGACGGAATCGGTGCGCGGCGAGGGCGGCTTTCTCACCAATGCCAAAGGCGAACGATTCATGGAGCGCTACGATAAGGAGCGGATGGAGCTCTCGACGCGGGACGTCGTCGCACGCGCGATCTACACCGAGGTGCAGGAGGGCCGCGGCTCGCCGCACGGCGGCGCGTTCCTGTCCATCGCGCACAAACCGGCGGATCTCATCAAGCAAAAGCTGCCGTCGATGTACAGTCAGTTCAGAGACTTCGCCCACGTCGATATCACGAAAGAACCGATGGAAGTCTATCCGACGACGCACTACATCATGGGCGGCATCCGGGTCGACGCCCAAACGCAGGCGACCACGCTGCCCGGGCTTTTTGCTGTCGGGGAGTGCGCCGGCGGTCTGCATGGTGCAAACCGTTTGGGCGGTAATTCGCTCTCGGATCTCATCGTTTTCGGACGCCGAGCGGGCGAGGCCGCAGCGCAACACGCGCGCGCTGCGACGCACCTGCAAACCGAGGCGGCCGACGTGCTCGCGGCCGAACGCGAAGCCGTCGCACCGTTCGAAGCGGAGGGCGACAACCCGTTCGTGCTTCAGGAAGAGTTGCAGAACCTCATGATGAGTGAGGTCGGCGTGTATCGCACGGAAGACAAACTCCGCGCCGCAGCGGAACGAACGCGCGCTTTTCGCGGGCGTGCGCGCGACGTGCGCGCGACGGGCTCGCGCTGGTACAACCCGAGTTGGCATACGGCGCTCGACGTGCAGAACATGACCTTGATCGCGGAGGCGATCGCGCGTGCGGCGCTCGAGCGGCGCGAGAGTCGCGGCGCCCATACGCGCGTCGACTATCCCGATCTCTCCGACGAGCTGCAGCGCATCAACACGATCGCCAAGCTCGTCGAGGGTAACGTGCGAATCACGCTCGCGGAACGGGAGCCGCTGCCGGCGGAGTATCGCGAACTCGTTTACGGTAAGACGGAGGCGAAGGCCCCAGCGTGAATCTCCGACTCGATGCAACGGCCGTCGATGCACCGCCGGCCGAAACGCAAGCCGCGACGGCGGCCGCCTCACCGAAAAGTTCGGTTCAAAAGACGCCGGAGCGCACGATCGTGCTGCGGATCAACCGCGGCGAGGCTGGAGACGTCGCCGGGCGCTGGGAAGACTTCGAGGTGCCGCTCGCGCCCGGGATGGTCGTTCTCGATGCGGTGCTCCATGCGCAATCGCATCAAGCCCCCGACCTCGCCGTGCGCTGGAACTGCAAAGCCGCGAAATGCGGCTCGTGCTCAGCGGAGGTCTGCGGTAAGCCGCGTCTCATGTGCAAGACGCGCCTCGAGGAGCTCGACTGCCAGTCTCCCGTCGTCGTGGGGCCGATGCAGACGTTTCGGCGCATTAGGGACCTCGTGACCGACGTTTCTTGGAACTATCGCGTTAATGCCACGCTGCCGCCGTTTCGTCCGCGCGCCGACCGCGATTGGCGTTGGTATCAGCGCGATGTCGACCGCGCGCAAGAGATGCGCAAGTGCATCGAATGCTTCTTGTGCCAAGACGTTTGCCACGTGCTGCGTTACCAAACGGAGGTCAAACCGCAGTTTGCCGGGCCGCGCTATTTCGCGCGAGCGGCCGGACTCGACTTCCATCCGATGGACACCGAAGATCGGCTGGGCTACCTTTCCCACGAAGGTGGGCTCGGCTTGTGCAACATCACGAAGTGCTGTGCCGAAACGTGTCCTGAAAACATCAACATTACCGACAACGCGATCATTCCCGAGAAGGAACGCGTGGTCGACCGCCAGGCCGACCCGCTGCGCGCTGCGTTCCGAAGACTCTTCGGAAAGCGCGAGCATCCTAATGCACCTGCAGGCAGCTAACCATGGCAAAGCGCGCCTTTCATGTGGGCGACCACGTCAGCTGGAATTCGGAAGCCGGTCGCGTCAGCGGCCACATTACGAAGATCGTCACGTCGGAGATACCGTTCGAGGGCCGCACCGTTCGCGCAAGTCCGGACGAACCGCAGTACGAGATCAAAAGCGATAAGACGGATCACATCGCCATCCACAAAGGTTCGGCCCTCACGAAACTCTCAACGTAAGCGCGTCGCCGGCCGCCGACTTCGGCTCAAAGTGGGCGGCAAGCCTCTTCGGCAAAATCAAACGCCACGACCGCACGATCAAATCGCGCAGCTGTTCGTAAGTCGTCCCCGATACTCGCACGTAGGTCCAACCGTACCGCGACCGGTACTCCGGCACCCTAAACCGGAGCTACGCTGAGGAAAGCGCAAGAAAGCCCGTCGCAGCAGGCTTTTTTGCTTACAATTGGTGGCTGGGTGCTGTCTACGATGCCGGTGCTTTCCGGGCATACTCCAAGGCGCGTGCTTGCAG